>FWPU01000374.1_pt1 | contig 143465 bp, 109 predicted proteins | sample 2228361 | NCBI WGS metagenome assembly FWPU01 (sample SAMEA103939777, study PRJEB20133) | metagenome | reverse complement strand
CGTCGGCACTGAAGGCAGGTGATAGGCCTGTCGTGTACATTTACCTCAGCAGGCACGGGTTGCCGGGTATGTGGGCATGCTGTTGAGAATCGGCCAGCAACTGGCCGGTCGCCGCCGGGAGCAGCCCTCATGGTTCGCCGCGAAGCTCTCGACGAGTTCGAATCCTGCTGGCTGCCCCACGTAACCACGGCGGGTTTGGCCCGGCTGGTCGAGCTGTTGGAGCAGGATAGCCCGCTGTTGATCGCCGGCAGTTTCATCGCTGCGGCGGCTCAAGGCTGCCTGGCCACTCACATCGCCTGGCACCATCCCCGCACGGCCCACCTGGCCGACGAGGACGCTGGCGTCCTGTGGCTGACACGGGTCGCCGGTCTCAATCCCGCCACGTCCGCGATGATCACGGCGTGGGACGATGGCGGGGCGGCCGATCCGGCATTTCGCGCGGCCCTGTTGCAGGCCTGTCGCCGCGAGCTGGCCCGCCGCCAGGCCATGCCAGACTCCTGTCCATCTTCGCCATCGACCCGTTACCCCGCGGACGCTCCGACACCCTTGCCATGAGCCTACCGCGTATCCTCGAGCCGGAGCTGATGGACACGCCGGATGAGGCGCGGGACTACGACGCCATGGACCACTCCGTGGTCAACCGCCTCTTCGTCGCCGACTTTTTGCAACGGTGGGACCGCCGCAATCCGGTGCTCGACGTCGGTACCGGCACGGCCCAGATCCCGATCGAGCTGGTGCGGCAAGCGCCGGAGGCAGTCGTCATAGCGATTGACCTGGCCGAGCAGATGCTGCTTATCGGACGGGCGAACGTAACCCGGGCCGGACTGACCGCGGCGATCCGACTAGAACGCTGCGACGCCAAGAACCTGCCGTACCAGGACAACAGCTTCCCCGCGGTGATGTCCAACAGCATCATCCATCACATCCCCGAGCCGTTGGTCTGCCTGGCGGAGATGCACCGGGTATGCCAGCCTGGTGGGCTGATCTTCGTCCGCGACCTGTTGCGGCCGCCCGACCTGCCGACCCTGCGACAGTTAGTGGCCCTCTATGCCGGCGAAGCCACCGAGCACCAGCGGGCGTTGTTTGCCGCCTCCCTGCACGCTGCGTTGACGCTCGGGGAAATCCAAACCCTCGTCCAACAGTTGGGGTATCCGCCGCAGACCGTGCGGCAGACCAGCGACCGCCACTGGACCTTCGCCGCTTGCAAGCCGCCAGTTGGGTAAAACGGAGTAATACGAGGCGTTTTGGATCGGTCCACGCCGGATCGTTCCGCCGTCCGGCCGCTTGGCCATCCAGAGGGTTGGTTATCCGGTCGCCCCGGCCGGTCAGTCGTCCAACTGCAGAGCACGACGCGGCAGACCGCCGGGGTCGTCAGGTCCATAACCCCTTGCCAATACTGACGTTACGGCAATTTTACCCGCGCGGCGGCTCCCAGCCCTTGCGGTAGGTGCGGCCCAGGTAGGCGTCCGCCTGGGTATCGCCGGTCGTGCCGCGGGCGGCGTCCCAGCGGATCTCCCGCCCGGCCCGGTAGGCAACGTTTCCCAGCAGGACGGCCTCCGTCAGCACCGCCGCGTAGTCGAAATGGCACAGCGGCTGGGTGTTGTTGCGGATCGCCTCAAGCCACTCCCGATGATGCCCCACCGACGGCGGGATGGTTTTGGGCGGCAACTGGACCGATTGGGCAAACTCCTCCGGCAAGATGCGGAACTTGCCGTAATCGGCGATGAGCTGCCCCTTGGTGCCGACGAACATGACCGCGGCCGGGAAGCCAGGGTAGGTCTCCTTCCCGTCGAGGTCCGGGCCGGCCACGCCGTGGTACCAGGTCAGGTGCACGGGGCCGCGGTCGCCGCGGGCGGGGAAATGGTAGTCCACCTTCATGAGGTCCGGGACGGTGTTATCGCCTTCGTAAGTCTTTTTGCCCCATGCACTTACACGTTCTGGCGCCGTCAGGTCCAACGCCCAAAAGGGGAGGTCGAGGTAATGGCAGCCCAGGTCAGCCAAAGTACCGCCGCCAAACTCCCACCACCACCGCCAGTGGAAATGCGGCCAGGGGAACTTCCACCCGGACGGATTCATCACCACCTCGAAAAACGCGTGCTCGTTGGGGCCGAGCCACAAATCCAGGTTGAACTTGGCGGTCGGCGGTCCGGCGACTTTCCGCCCGCCGACCGGCTTGCTCGAGTTCCACACGTGGACCCGCTGGATCGGGCCGAGCAGTCCGGAGCGGATGATCTCGACCACGCGGCGGTAGTTCTCCCCGGCGTGGATCTGGGTGCCCATCTGCGTGACGCATTTGTTGGCCGCCGCCAGCCGCCGCAATAGCCGGGCCTCCTGCACCGTCTGGGTGAGCGGTTTTTCGCAATAGACGTGCTTACGCAGGCTCAGGGCGATCGCCGCCGGCAGGGCGTGATGGTGGTCCGGCGTGCTAATCACCACCGCATCGATCTTCTGATGCATGGCGTCGAACAGCCGGCGGTAGTCGGTGAAAAAGCCCGCCTTCGGATAAGCTTCGCGGGTCTTGGCCGACCATTGCTCGTCCACGTCGCACAGGGCGACGATGTTTTCGCTGGCGACGCCGGCCAGGTTGGCCGCACCGCGGTTGTTCACGCCGATCACGGCAACGTTCAGTTTCTCGCCGGGAGCGCGGCTCCGCACGACCATCGGTGCGGCGAAGGTCCCGGCGGTCAGACCGCCGGTCGCCGCCACGACGCCGGCCCCTACGCCGGTCGCGGCCAGTTGTCCGATGAACTCGCGGCGGGTGTACCCTCGGGATTGGCTCATGGTTTTTCTCCAAACGGCAGTGCAGGTGGGATACCGCAGACGGCCGACTGCTCGGCCACTGTGGGATACCATAGACGGCCGACTGCTCCGGCCACTGTGGGATACCGTAGACGGCCGACTGCTCCGGCCACGATCCCTTGCTATGCCTTGATGGTGATCTACACGGTCCGATACGGACGGGTAGTCCAAAAAAATGTCGGGTGGGCGTGATGGATGCAGCACGGCATGCGTGAGGGATGCCGCACGGCATGCATCGGGCGAGGAGCCTGCTACCTCTGGCGGGCAACTTCGCCGCACGGATGCGGGCTACTCGTCATATCGGCGGGCGGGGGAGGACGGCGTATGCCCGGGCATCAGCCGTCCTCAACCCCGCACCGCGCTCCGTGGGCGAACGCGGAGCTATGCGCACCCCTACTTGGGGGAATAGTTGCAAGTTGGTTGGTATTACTTGCTGCTAACCGTGCCGCCGATGCGACATCGTTCGGGCGGGTCCACTCTTGGCAGCATCGCTTTTGCTAGTTGCATACCCCGTGCCAATGTCGGGCATTGTTCGGACAATGCGGCGGGTAGCCCCATTTTGCCCTACAAATCCGCGGAAAAAAATGTGCGTAGCTCTGTCGAGGTCTGGTCCGGCCCCATAGGCAGAGGCGGAGAAATTCGCGACAGATGCCGGAAATTTTCCGACAGTACTCCGCCGCTGCCAACATGCCCGACACCTGTCGCCGGATCGGACAGCTTCCGCCGCGGCCATCAGCGATTTACAACGGCCTCATACCAGGACGCGCCAACTACAATGACCTCGTGCAGGGGCCGTTTACCATACTTAGCCTCATCCTTAAGGACCATCCACCTGGAATGGCCTATCCACCTACAATGGCCTAAGCTGAAGCCGTGCTAGTGGATTTTAGGCGGTGCAGAGGAAAAAAACTTTTTTGGCGGTATAGAGGGAAAAAACTTTAGGCGGTGCAGAGGAAAAAAACGGTGGCCCCTGCGGCGGCAGGTGCCACAGAGCCGGAGGAACCTCTCATGACCATCGAACCGTTCGCCATCGGGGTGTGCAGTTGGTCGCTGCAGGTCACAAGCATCCCGGAGCTGAAAGGGTTTTTGGACCGCCTAGGGATCGATCTGGTGCAGATCGCCTGCGGCGACCCCCATCATGCCTCCTGGGTCGAAGGCGATGGCATGCCAGCGGCGGCGAAAGCGGCTGGCTTCCGCATGGGGGGGACGATGCTGGGCTTCCCCGGCGAGGACTACACGACGCCGCAGACGATTGAGAAGACCGGCGGATTCGGCGACCCGGCGTTGCGGGCCGAACGGCTCGAGCGGTTCCGCTGGGGGCTGGCCCGGACCCGTGAGCTGGGACTGACCGACATGATGCTCCATGCCGGGTTCATCCCCGAGGTCGGCGACCCCCGCCGCAAATCCTTCTTGGATACCTTGGCCCAGGTGGCCGACCTGGCCCGCCAGGCCGGCGTCACCATCGCCTTCGAGACCGGCCAGGAGTCCGCCGCCCTGTTGCGGCAGACCCTCGAGGAGCTGCAGTGCCCCAACATCCGCATCAACTTCGACCCCGCCAACATGTTGCTCTACGACAAGGACCACCCCCTCGACGCCTTGGACATGCTGGCCCCGTACATCCGCAGCGTGCACATGAAGGACGCCAACCGCCCGCAAGTGCCCGGCACCTGGGGCGAAGAGGTGCCGCTCGGGCAGGGGCAGACCAATACCCGCGCGGTGGTCAAAAAGCTCAAACAGTTGGGCTACCGCGGGCCGTTGTTCATCGAGCGGGAAGTGGGGACGCAGGAGGAACGGTTCCGCGACATCGCCCACGGCGTGCAGTTTCTGCGGGAATGTTTGGCCGAGGCCTGATCGGCCGGGCCAAATCCGGGAACATTTGGCGGATCGTCAAAGGATCGTCCCGCGATCATTCCATCAAACCGGCAGGTCCGCCTTGGCTTGGCCGACAGGCCCGATTTGCAACGTAACTCTTTGTACAGCAAATGGTTATGAGCAATAAGGCAGGAGGAAGGACATCATGAGTCTTCCCCGCGGCGGCGTCGCCTGGATCACCGGCGCCTCCAGCGGCATCGGCTGGGAGATGGCTTTGGTACTGGCCGAGCACGGCTGGCGGCTCGGGTTGCTGGCCCGCCGGGAGGACCGCCTCCGGGAGCTGGCCGGTCGGGTCGAGGCAGCCGGCGGTGCGGCGGTCGTCCTGCCGGCGGATGTCGGCCGCCGCGAGGAGGTCGAGCAGGCCTACCAGCGATTACGGGAACAGTTCGGGCCGCCGGATTGGGTCATCGCCAACGCCGGAATTGGCCGCCCGACCCGCTTCGAGCCGGTCAACATGGACGACATCGAAGCCACGATGCGGATCAACCTGATGGGGGTCATCTATACCCTCTCGGCCGCATTGCCGGACATGCTGGCCCGCGGTCAGGGGCATCTGGCGGCCATTTCCAGCCTGGCCGGCTATCGCGGCTTGCCCGGCGAGTCCGCCTACTGTGCTAGCAAGGCCGCCGTCAACGTCTACCTCGACGGCCTGCGGATCCAGCTCCGCGGCAGCGGCGTGCGGGTGACCACGATCTGCCCTGGCTTCATCCTGACCCCCATGACTGAACATTTCCCGTTCTACATGCCCGGGCTGATGGACGCCCCCACGGCGGCCCGCCGCATCCTCCGGGCCATCGCCACGGGGAAAAAGGTTTACAACTTCCCCTGGCACGTCCATTTGCTGGTCAAGCTGAGCCGGTGGGTCCCCGATGCCCTGATGCACTGGTTTTTGCGGGACTACGACACGTCGAACACGCCGCCGCCGGACGCCGTGCGGACGGCGGAAGTCACTCCGTGATGCGTAAATCCAACTCCTGAAACTGTTTACATCACGTCGGGCGGGGCCGAAGCCGGTAAAACCGGTTGGCCAGCACCCCCTCGGCGGCCAAAAGCAGCAGCACGGCGATCAGAAGCCATGGGAACAGGTCGATCGGGCCGCCCAGGACGGTCTCGATCATCTCCCGCAGGGTACGGCCTTTTTCGAGAGGGACGACGCTCCCCGGCCCGGCGACCTCCTCGATCGCCGCGATGGGCACACGCTCCAGTTGGCAATCTTCTGCCGCCACGTTGAGGCTGAAGCCTTCCCGCCACCGCACGGCGTCGAGGGAAACGGTGTAGTTCCCCGGTGCGGCGAGCAGCGGCGGCCCCAGCCGCAGCTCCGTCTGCTGCTCGCCCAAGTCGATGATCTGGTCGCTGCCCACGACGCCCGGGCCTTCAAGGATGGCCTTGCTGCCGCGGGGCAGTTGTCCTTTGGGCAGGGGGAGCGTGACGATGGTGCCGGCCAGATGGTTGAAGTTCGCGTCGCCGAGGTCGCCGGCTAGGTAGCGGGCCAGCAGGTAGGGGAACACAACGTACCAGCGGCTCCCCTCGCTTTCCCAGTAGTCGTTCCACGGCGGCTGCTCGGAAGTAGGAACGTCCAGGCGGGTAGTGAGTAGGACGACTCGGCCCTTGATCTTGCCGTTGTCCCGGGGATCGGGGACGCCGCGTTCCAGGACCGCCGGGCGGCGTTGCCGCTCGTCAGTCGCGTCGTAGTACCGCACGATTACGGTGGCGTCGCTGGCCGGCTGGACTTCCCAGTATTTCCAGGCCCGCCGCGGGTTGACAATCTCGGTAACGTTCCCCTTTTGCCGCCACTGTTGGAAGTCGCGGAGCATCGGGTGCTGGACGACGCGGTCGTCGAGCCACCAGGTGACGCCGTTGGCCCCGTCGCGGGGGGCAGACCAGCCCGGGGCGGTTTGCGGCGGCGGGGGCGGCTCGAGCTGCCGTGTGTCGATCCGCTTGACGATCGTGCCGGGCATCAGGTCGTCCGCCGCCTGGTAGCCGCGGCGTTCTACCTCCGGCCCCGGAATGACCAGCAGCTTGCCGCCGCTTTGCACATACGGCCGCAGCTTGTCCCACAGGCTGCCGCCGCCCAGGTTTAGCGACGGATCCCGCACGCTCAGCAGGCAGACGACGTCGAATTGACGGATGTCGTCGGTCAGGCTGCGGCGGGCGTCCTCCGGGTCGGCATAACTGACCTCCACGCGGCCGTCGCCGGTCAGGCGGAGCTGTTCCGGCGTAACGGTCAGACAGCGGAACTCCCCCTTGGCGGCGTGCGCGGCTTGCCAGAATAGGGCGTCGTCCGGGTGATCGCTGATGGTCAGGATCTGCCGGGCGGCGCCGACGCGGAAGGTCCAGTAGCGGACGTTATCCGCCGGGAGGCGGTCCGCCGCGGCCAGTCGGAAGGCCACCTGGTGCAGGCCGGGGGTGAGGTTGGCAAACTCGAACAGGAGCGACCGCGACTGCCCCGGCGGGACGGTCGCCGTTTGGGTCAGGGTGGCGGCTCCGCCGTCTAGCTCCGCCGTCACGGCGGCCGCTACCGGCTCCGAGCCAGCCGGACCGACCGCGCTGACCGTAACGGTGATCCGGGCCGTCTGGTTGGCCGCAATGACCTGCGGCCGCATCGTCACGGCTGTGATCCCGACGTTGACCGGGGCGTCAACCCCTACATCGAACACCGTATGGGCCGGCACGGGCGGCGACAGACTGTCCCGCAGCCGTTGCAGGTCCGCCGTGCGCTCGGCTTCCCAGCAGGAAACCGTACGGTCGGTCAAGGCGACAACCAGCTTGCTCCAGGAGCTGGCGTCGTCCCCTTCCGGCGATTCGATGCGGGCCAGAAGCTGATAGGCGGCGGCCAGGGCGGCCGAGAGGCTGCCGCGTCCGGCGGGGGGCAGCTCAAGGCGTTCCAGTTGCTGGCGGGCTTCGGCGATGTCCCCCCAGCGGCCCGCCGGATCGTCAGTGGTCAGCAGGGCCACGGCCGAGCGGGAGGGCAGCTCGTCGAGAAATTCCAAGGCTCGCCGCCGCGCCTCGTCGAAGCGGCTGGCCTTTTCGACCTGATAGCCCATGCTCGGCCGCGTGTCCACAATCAGCACGACCGCCACCGGCCGTTCGCCGTACAAGTGGAACCGCTCGCTTAGCAGCGTCGGCTGGTAAAGGGTCAGACAAAACAGGGCGATTAGCCCCATCCGCATCGCCAGCAGCAGCCAGTGCCGCAAGCGGAGCTTACGTTGGTTGACGCGCAGCTTCTGGACGAGGAACCGGTAGGCGGGGAACTCCATCCGACGCGGCTCTTGCCGCATGATCAGATGCAGCAGGATCGGGATGCCGACCAGTGCGGCTCCAGTGAGCAGAATGGCGTTCATACAAGTATTTTACGGCGATGCGTCGGGCCCGATGGGGCTATTGTGAACGGATGGCGGCGATTGGCCAATGGTCAATAGCGAATGGCTAATAGCGAATAGCGAATGGATTGGGGGGAGTGAGTTATAGCTTATGGCGAATGGGGAATGGGGAATGGCGAATAGCGAATGGGGAATAGGTATTGGCGAGTAGTGAATAGCGAATTAGCGGATGGTTCAGTTGAGGGCGAAGCAGAATAGGTGGGTTTCGCCGCGGACGAACAGGCGGCCGTTGCTGACCGCCGGCGTGGCGATGACTTTTTGGCCGAGCTGGCCGCGGTGGACTTCCTCAAATTCGCGTCCGGCTTTGAAAATCACGTATTCGCCGGTGTCGGCAATCGCCAGGATGCTGTCGCCGACCAGGATGGGGGAGGCGGAGCTTTCCTTGTTCATGATCTGTTCGCTGAAGAGGACTTTGCCGGAGGCAGCGTCGGCACAGGCGGCGTAGGAGCCGCGGTAGTCCCCGACCCAGTACACCAAGTTGTCGCGGCTGAGCATGCACGGCACGTAGGGCAACGAGCCGCGGTTGAGCTCCCAGGCCTTTTTCGGCGAGGGTCCGCTCAGGTCGAGGGCGATCATGTAACGGGCGCCGCTGCCGTCGCCGCAGGCCATGATCAGGCAGTTGGCCGCATAAACGGGGTGGCCGATCACCCGCAGCGGCATTTGCCCTTTGGGCCAGGTGAGGGTGTAGTTCCAATTGACTGTGCCGCTGGCCGGATCGTAAGAAGTGATCTGGTGGGTGGTTCCGACGATCAGTTCTTCGGGCCGGCCCGGCCGCTGCAGCAGGAAGGGGGTCGAGTAGCAGGCCCGCTCCTTTTTGCGGGGAGCCGTCCATTTGCGGTCGCCGCTGACGGCGTCCAGGGCGACCACTTCGGCCCGTTCGTCGTCGTCCAGGTTCACAAAAACCGTGCCGTTGTGGACGATTGGGGAGAAGGCCGGGCCGTGCTGGCTGTTGTAGCTGCCCAAGGAGGTGTGCCACAGCTCGTTTCCGGCAAAGTCGTAGGCATGCACGGCCACGCCGGAGCCGTCCCACCAGACGCAATAGACGCGTTCGCCGTCACTGGCGGGGGTGCTGGACGCCAGCGAATTTTTCAGATGGTGTTTGGCGACCGTTCCGTGTACATTTTTTGACCACTCGATCTTGCCGGTTTGAGCGTTCAGGCACAGCAAGGTTCGCGTTTTGCCGTCGGCCGAGGCGGCTTGGATGAAGACGCGGTCGCGGACCACGATCGGCGAGCCGTTTCCCTTGCCGGGCAGGGGGACTTTCCAGAGTGCTTTGTCGGGATCGAGGGGCGGGAGCTTGCCGGGGGCGATGCCGCTGCCGTTGGGGCCGCGGAAGCGGGGCCAATCCTCGGCAAAAGTCACTGCGGCCAGCGTCGCAACCAGACCGATCGTGAAAAACAGGCGGGTCATGGCAACTCTCACGGGGTAGGATGAATCGGTAGGGGGCGGTGCGGCCTCGGCCCGTGTTTTGGTGGCCGGGTCGCACCGTATGGCAATATTGTGCGATCGCCGTGAGGGGTTGTAAACCCATTTTAATGAGTTTTGCGGCAACTTTAGGCAAAAACAGCGGTGGTTCGCGGCTGGCGGATGTCACGGGGGCGGAGGTCGCGGGGACGCCATGAGCAGGCCGGTCATTGCGATCACGATGGGGGATCCGGCGGGGATCGGGCCGGAGTTGTGCGTGCGTCTGGTACGGGAGGAATCGATTCTAAGTGTTTGTGATCCGATTGTTTACGGCAACTATGGGGTGCTGGAGCGGGTGGCGGGGGTGTTGGGGGTAGGGCCCCCGCCGCAGGAACGGGTGCGGGAGTGCGGCCGTCTGGATCCCGCAGCGGTGACGCCGGGGAAGGTCGACCCCAGCTGTGGCGAAGCCTCCTATCGCTATGTCGTTGCGGCGATTGAGGATGCGTTGGCCGGACGGGTCGCCGCCCTTTGCACCGGCCCGATCCATAAGGAGGCGTGGCATGCGGCGGGCGTGCCCTATCCCGGGCACACGGAGCTGCTCGCCGCCCGCACGGGGGCCGCCAGAACCTGCATGATGCTGACCGCTGCCGCTATCACGTGCAGTCTGGTCACCGGCCATGTCGGGTTGCGGGACGTGCCCGTAATGTTAAGTGAGGAAAGGGTTTACGATACGATCCTGCTGACCGCCGCAGCGATGCGGCGGATCCGGGGCCGCCCGCCGCGCCTGGCCGTCTGCGGTCTGAACCCCCACGCCGGCGAGCACGGCCTGTTCGGGGCCGGCGAAGAGGAACGGTTCATCGTTCCGGCGATCGCACGGGCGGCTCGGGAGGGAGTTGAGGTCGTTGGGCCGCTCCCGCCGGACACGGCCTTTGTCCCGCACCGCCGGGCTGCTACGGATGCCTACGTCTGCATGTACCACGACCAGGGGCTGATCCCCCTCAAGGCCTTGGCGTTCGACGAGGCGGTCAACATTACCCTCGGGCTGCCGATCGTGCGAACGTCAGTAGATCACGGCACGGCGTACGACATCGCCTGGCAGGGGAAGGCGTCGGTCGAGAGCTTCCGGCGGGCCATCGAGCTGGCTGTGCGCCTGTGCAAGTAACAGAGTGTTACAATCTGCACGCCCGCATCGGGAACATTCCTGACTCTCGGGCCTTCCGTTGTGCAAGTAACTTTCATTGTGCAAGTAACAGAGTGTTACGATCTGCATGCTTACGTCGCCCGGCGGGGGTGGTCGCAAGGGAGTTTACCCCTTCCCGGATGCGGACATTTTCGATCATGATGATAATGTATCCAAAGTTCGACTGTAGCCGTGGATCGCCAGAGGGGAAGTGTTGCATCGCAGATAGTTGCAGAGTAGTGGTTGCACGACAAAGTTTGGCTGGCGAATAGTTCCACGGCGAATTGTGGTATGGCGGATCGTTACACCGCAAGGAGTTAGACCTGCCAGATGAGGAGAAAAGGCTGCTGAGAAGTGGATCCCCGTGAATTTTGCGCGGTGCGGGGAGTTGTGCGGCTGATCCACCACGGGATGATGCCGGGAGTGACGCAATCCCGACGAGACTTCCGCTATATTCGAGTGCATCATAAGGAGACAATCGATGACCATGCATCGGCGGCGGTTTTTGGCAGTAGCGGGTGCCGGGATGTTGGCCGCGTGGGGAGGGTGCAGCAGCTCGGAGCAGAGCATCCGGATCGTCTCGAGCCTGCCACGGACCGGCTCGGCCCAAGGCCAGACCGATACGATCGTCAACGGCATCCGGCTGGCGATCGAGGAGTACGGCGGCGAGGTTGCCGGCTTCAAGATCGAGTATTTCGACAAGGACGACGCCACGGCGGCCCAGGGGCAATGGGACGCCGGCAAGGAGGCCGATAACGCCCGCGAGGCGGTGGCCGATCGCCACGTCATGGCCTACATCGGCCCGTACAACTCCGGGGCGTCGATGGTTTCGCAGCCCATCCTCAACGAAGCCGGGTTGGTGCAGATCTCGCCGTCGGCGACCTGGCCCGGCCTAACCCGGCCGGTGCCGGGCAACACCAAGGACGAGCCGGCGATCTATCGCCCCAGCGGCAAGGTCACCTTCTGCCGCGTCTGCCCGAATGATTTCGTGCAGGGACCCCTCAGTGCCGTGTTCGTGGCCAACGAGCTGAAAGCGAGGCGTGTATTCGTCTTGGATGACAAGGAGCTTTACGGCGCCGGCATCGCCAACCTGTTTGAAAAGAAATGTAGCGAGCTGGGGCTGGAGGTGCTCGGACACGAAAGCATCGTGCCGCGGCAGTCGAACTACAAAGCGGTGATCCAGCGCATCAAGCAACTGAAGCCGGACCTGGTGTATTTCGGCGGTACCTCGCAGACGAGCGGTCCGCAAATCGCCATCGACATGAAAGGGGAGGGACTGCATGTGCCCCTGATGGTGCCGGACGGATGCTATGAGATGGCATTCATTAATGCCGCGGGGCTGGACACCCTGCGGACCATCCCGGTTTACGTCACCATAGGGGGCTACGACCCCGGCGAGTTGCTCAAACGGGGCGGTAGCGGCGCCGAGTTCGTGAAACGATACCAGCAGAAGTTTGGCAAGATGCCGGAAGCGTACGCCGTATACGGCTACGAGTGTGCCAAGGTGGTGCTGGAAGCCATCCGCAAGGTCGGCAAAAAGGACCGCGAGGCGATCCGCCAGGCGGTGCTCGCCACTAGCGACTTCGACGGTGCTTTGGGCCGGTGGAGCTTCGACGAAAACGGCGACACCACCCTGCGGGTGCTGACCATTAGCCGCATAGAAGTGGCCAAAAACGACGCCGGTGCCGAAGAAGGCCAGTTCCGGCCGGTCAAAACCGTCGTGGAATGAAGCGGCTCGCCATCGACGGTACGCCGGTTGGCCGGGGCGGATTCCGGAGCGACCAAAGCAATATGAGGCGTGCTTATGGTGGAACTGTGGGCACAATCGGACGCCAGCCTGCTGACATTCACGCAATTTCTCCTGTTAGGCTTGATCATCGGTTCGCTCTACGCATTGATCGCCATCGGCTACACGATGGTGTATGGCATCATTGAGCTGATCAACTTCGCCCACGGCGACCTGTTCATGCTCGGCGCCTTTCTGGCGTTGGGGCTGGCCATCTGGCCGATGGGGGTCACGACCGCCGATGCCAGTAGCGGGGCGATCACGGCGACGGTCGCCCTGATGCTGCTGGTGACCCCCCTGTTCTGTGCCGCCGTCAATGCGACAGTTGACCGCGTGGTCTACCGCCCCCTGCGGCAGTCGCCGAAACTGACCGTGATCGTCTCGGCGATCGGCGTCAGCTTCCTTTTCATGAACATCGGCCTGTTGTGGCGGGGGGCGACCCCCGTCAAGTTCCCCGACCTGATCAGCGACTCTAACTTGTTGGAGGGAACGGGTTTACGATTCACTTGGAAAGACCTGATGGTGGTCAGCGTCACCACGGTGACCATGATCGCCCTGACGGTGTTTGTCAAGGGGACCCGCCTGGGCAAAGCGATGCGGGCGACGGCCCAGAACCCCCGGGCCGCGCAGTTGATGGGGATTCCGGTCAACACCGTGATCAACGTGACATTTGCGATCGGCGGGGCGTTGGCTGGCATCGCCGCGGTCGTTTATGGCTTATACATCAAGTCTGTCGACTACCAGATGGGCTTCCAAAACGGGCTGTACGCCTTCACCGCGGCGGTGGTGGGGGGGATCGGGAACATACCCGGCGCCGTACTGGGCGGCCTGCTCATTGGCGTGGTCGGCGAGCTGGCCAAAGCCTATCTGGGAGCCAAGTGGAGCGAGGCCGTCATTTTCGGCATCCTCATCCTGATTCTGCTGTTCCGGCCCAGCGGCCTGTTGGGGACCCACACGCGGGAGAAGGTATGAAGCTGCTGCGTCACTGGGTGCCAATTCTGTTTGTCGCCTTGGCGGTCTATCCGCTGTTGCCGATCGCCGAGGCGACCCGCGGCGAACAGTTGACCGTCCTATTCATCTATGCCATTTTGGCGTTGGGGCTGAACGTCGTTTTGGGTTACGCCGGACTGTTGCATCTGGGGATGGCGGCGTTTTTCGGGATCGGCGCCTACACCACGGCGATCCTGACGATTTCGGAATATCCGTTTCAGCAGAGTTTTGTGGTTGCTGCCGCCGTGGCGGTGCTGATGGCCGCCCTGTTCGGCGTATTGACCACCGCCCCGATCCTCCGCCTGCGCGGCGACTATCTGGCCCTGGTGACCCTGGGGCTGGGACTGATTGTCCTTTACGCTATCCGCAACCTGGATGAGATCACCCGCGGCACCCAGGGGCTGGGGCCAGTGCAGCCAGGACCGATCCCGGGCTTCAGCGGCAAAAACCTTCAAAGCTGGAAGCTCTATGCGGATTGGGGCCTGACCTGGTCGAAATATCCCTACTTTTACTACCTGTGCTTGGGCATATTGAGTCTGGTGTTTGTGGTATTGCGCAACTTAGAGCGTTCGCGGTTGGGGCGGGCGTGGGTGGCGTTGCGGGAGGACGAGCTGGCGGCGGCCTGCATGGGCTTGAACCCCGCGCGGCTGAAGCTGGCGGCGATCGCCACCGGCGCGGGTCTGGGCGGCCTGGCCGGTGCCTTGTACGCCGCCGCGATGAGTCACACCGGCAACCCTCAGTCCTACGACTTTACCCTTTCGATCCTCATGATTTCCTGCGTCATCCTCGGCGGTTTGGGAAACCGAAATGGCGTGTTGCTGGGCGTGTTGCTGCTACTCGGTTTTGATCGCATCCTGACCAGTATTCTCGATAACAAGATCCAGGAGCTGGTAGGGGAGGCGGCGCCGTATGTCAAACTGAGCGGCTGGCGGCTGATGATCTTCGGCCTGGTGATGATCCTGATGATGCGGTTCCGGCCGGAGGGACTGCTGCCAGCGGTGCGGGTCCAGAGCGAGCTACACCCGGAACGGGACGAGGCGATCGGAGAGGCGGCAGCCCGTCGTGAGGCGGCGGCGACGCCGGCCCGGACGGGGACCTGGGAGGGGAAGTAGCGGCGACGCCGGCGCGGATGGCTGCCGGGCACACAGACAAGGCCTAGGGCGGGCTGGTTCGCTGTGTGGCGTACGGAATGACCGCCACCGGCGAGGTGGCATACGTCCCGACATCGGCTAAAAGTAGCGGAAATTCCATGGAGCTTTTGAAAGTCGAACAGTTGACCATGCGTTTCGGCGGCCTGACGGCGGTCAACTCCGTCGATCTGGCGGTGCGATCGGGGGAGATTTTTTCGATCATCGGGCCGAACGGGGCGGGCAAGACGACCATTTTCAACGCGATCACGGGGATTTACGAGCCGACCGCCGGGAGGATCACCTTTGCGGGGGAGCCTCTGGCTCCTCGCTGGAGTTGGCGGGTGGCCGTGCAGGCGGTGGCCGTCGGACTGTTGACGGCCGCGATTTTAGGGCTGTTTGCCCTGAACATAGAGGTCCTCTGGCAGGTGGCGATCAACGAGCCTGTGCGGCAGGCCCGCCAGCGGGGAGAGCCGTTTTTCTGGTCGGCAGCGGCGGCCAGTGCCCGGCAGCATCTGGAGCAGAGGCAGCTCCGCACCGCCGCGGCGTTCCTGATCGGTTTCGGGATCGGCACTGCCGGGATGATCGTGAGCTGGCGGCGGGCACAGCAGGCCCCGGACGCCATTGCCCGTCGCGGCATTGCCCGCACCTTCCAGAACATCCGCCTGTTCGCCGGGATGACCGTGCTGGAAAACGTGATGATCGGCCTGAGTCGCGGCATGACCACTCATCCCCTGTTGGCGGCGTTGGGGCTGGGCCGGCACCGGCGGGAAGAACAGCAGGCCGAGGCCGTGGCGGGGGAGTTGCTGGCCTTTGTCGGTCTAGCCGGCCGGCGGCACGCATTGGCCAAAAGCCTCCCCTACGGCGACCAGCGGCGGCTGGAAATCGCCCGCGCCCTGGCCACCCGTCCCCGCCTGCTGCTGCTGGACGAGCCGGCCGCCGGCATGAACCCGGCCGAAACCCGCGAGCTGATGGATCTGATCCGCCGCATCCGCGATCGCGGCGTGACGGTCATCCTCATCGAGCACCACATGAAACTGGTCATGGAGATCTCCGACCGCGTGGCGGTGCTCGACCACGGGGTCAAGATCGCTGAGGGGCCGCCGCAGGAAGTCCGCCACGACCCCAAAGTCATCGAAGCCTACCTGGGCAAGGAGGAGGTGTCGTGAGCACGCCTCCGCTGCTGGCAGTCGAGAACCTGGAGGCCGGATACGGCCTGATCAACGTCTTGCACCGGGTGTCGCTGACGGTTCAGACGGGCGAGATCGTCGCCCTGATCGGGGCTAACGGGGCGGGCAAGACCACCCTCCTGATGACCATTTCGGGGATCGTCAAGGCCCGCGCCGGCCGTATCCTCTTTCAGGGAAAGGACTTAGTAGCGGAGAGAGTGCCGCCGCACCAGATCGTGCGGCTCGGGCTGACCCATGCCCCGGAAGGACGGCAGATTTTCCCGCGGCTGACCGTCCGCGAGAACCTGGAGATGGGGGCGTTCACCCGTAACGACGCCGCGGAGATCGCCGCGGACATCGAGCGGGTCTGCGATCTGTTCCCGATCCTGCGGCAGCGGCAGCATCAACTCGGCGGCCTGCTATCCGGCGGCGAGCAGCAGATGCTGGCCATCGCCCGGGCGTTGATGGCCCGCCCGAAATTGTTGTTGCTGGATGAGCCATCCCTGGGGCTGGCGCCGCAAATCGTCGTGCAAATATTTGAGGTCATCCGCGCGTTGAACCGGCAAGGGGTGGCGGTGCTGCTGGTCGAACAGAACGCCCGCATGGCGTTGAAGACCGCCCACCGCGCGTATGTATTGGAGACCGGCCGGATCACCATCAGTGGCGAGGCCGCCCGCCTGCTAGACGACCCCGCCGTGCGGGCAGCATACCTGGGGGACTGAGCGGAGCCAAGGAGTCGGGCGTGTGGGGTCAAGCACGTAGGTTGGTACAAGCGGTGGAGCTGGGGGACTGAGCGGCGTCGGCTTGGCCCCCGTCGCCGCACCGGACGGTTGGTTTCGCGGCATGCCGGTCGATACAATACGGGATATTCTTCCGTCACCTGCAAATGCGAGGGCAACCATGATGGCCAGCAGTCCGGAGAAACGGATTCAGGAGCTGCATCTGATCCTGCCGCCGGCCCCCAAGCCCGTCGCGGTGTACAAGACGGCCGTGCGGGTGGGCAACCTGCTGTACGTGTCCGGCCACGGGCCATTGAAGCCCGACAAGACGATGATCACCGGCCGGGTGGGCCAGGACCTGAGCCTCGAGCAAGGCAAAGAAGCGGCCCGCCAGACCGGCCTGGCGATCCTGGCCACCGTTCGCGAGGCGTTGGGGTCGTTGGACAAGGTCAAACGCTTGGTCAAGACCTTCGGCATGGTCAACTGCACGGACGATTTCAAGGACCAGCCGCAGGTGATCAACGGTTTTTCGGAGCTGATGCGGGACGTGTTCGGCGAGGATGCCGGGGTGGGGGCCCGCAGCGCGGTCGGACACAACGCCCTGCCGGGCAATATCGCCGTGGAAATCGAATGCATTTTTGAAGTAGAAGCGTAACCTGTTGCCGCCAATAGAATTGCGGACCGCATCTTGCGGACCGCCAATTTCCTCGCCATACCAGGCATGCAAACGTAAATTCTTATCTATCAACTTCTTGCGACACAGAAGGGAGGTCGATCATGGGTCGGGCGAAGATTTCCATCGGTACCTGGGCCTACCTGTTCAACCAGAAGGAGCCGACCAACGATTTCGGCGTGATCCTAAAGCGTTTGCAGGAATTGGGTTACGACGGGGTGGAGCTGGGGAGCTTCGGGCCGCATCCGTCGCCGGCTTCGCACCCGACGCGGGCCAGCCGCACCGAGCTGAAGCAGCGGATCGCCGAGCACGGGCTGGCCCTCTCCGGCATCGCCATCGACTTGTGGGCCTTCAAAAACCCCGGCACCTCCATTTTTGACGACCCGCCCTCCGCCTATCTGACCGCCTTTCTTGGCTGGTGCCAGTTTGCGGCGGACTTGGGGGCCAAAACCGTCCGCGTTGATACGGTGGTCGCCCCCGATTACTTCGAAAACGACCCGGTCGGCCAAAAGATCGGCCGCCAGCGTGGCATGGAGCATCTGGCCAACGTCTGGGACAAGGCCAGCAAAATGGCCGCCGATTTCAGCTTGAACATCTGCTGGGAGTTTGAGCCGGGGTTTGCCTTCAACAAGCCGTCGGAAATTGTCCAGTTGGTGGACATGGTCCGCAGCCGCGGCAACCCCAATTTCGGCGTCCTGTTCGACACCTGCCATGCCCACATGTGTGCGGCGGTCGGGGCCAACCAGGTCGGTACCAAAGAAACCCTTCCCGGCGGGGCCTTGGAGCTGCTCGACAAGCTCAAGGGGAAAATCACCCACGTCCACCTGATCGATTCGGACGGCTCGCTTAACGAGCACAACACCTCGACGCACAACCCGTTCGGGACGGGGAGCCTGAATTTCGACCAGTTGCTACCGGCGTTGCGACAGGCCGGCGTGCCGCATGATTGGTGGTGCGTGGACCTGTGTTTCTGGCCGGATGCGTGGAATGTGACGGCCCAGAGCAAGCGGTTTCTGGACGCGATGCGTGAAAAATACGCTGCGGCTTGAGTCCGGCGGGGCATAAGATGGTAATAGGACCGCCGGGATGGGTCGACGCTGTCGCCGCGTCGGCAAAGATTGCGACGGAAACGTCCGATTGGTCGGACCCGGCCTGCCCCCGGCGGAGTAGGTGGGGGACCAGATCATGAGCGGCCTCCGGCAATTCGCACGTGACGGTATCCAGTTCACCTACCCGGAAAATTGGGAGCTGCAAGTCGATGAGGACGTTAGCGGCGGCTGGACGGCGACGTTGACCAGCCCACAGACCGCCTTCGCCCTGTTCGCTCTGCGGCCCGACGCCGCCGATCCGGCAGAGCTGGCCGACGAAACCTTCGCCGCTATCCAGTCCGAATACCGCGAGCTGGACGCCGAGGACCGGGTCGAAACCGTCGCCGGACACATGGCCATCGGCCACGACATCGACTTCATCACCCTTGACACGGTGAGCGTTTGCCGGACCCGCTGCCTGAACACGCCGGCCGGGCCGCTGTTGGTTCTGCGGCAAGTGAGTGAGTACGACCGGACGCAAAACGAGCCGGTCCTGGATGCGATCGTCGCCTCGCTCAGCGTCGCGGACGACGAGTAGATGCGCACCCTCCTGGTCATCCTGCTGCTGCTGGCCGCGGCGGACCTGTTTACCAGCGTCCTGCTGCTGGCGGTAGTGTGGGTGGAGTACCAACGGGTGCGGCGGGAAGCCCTCCGGCAGGGGGAACCGGCCCCCTCCGCCGCCGGACAGATCGGTTGCCTCATGCTGTTTTGCTTTCTCGGCGTCGTCCTGCTGACGATCACCGCCTGGCTGCTTTTGGAGTGGCAGAACTGAGTGGAATGGCCAGACCGGGTGTAATCGCCGAATCGATCAGCCTGGCCAAATCGATCAGCCTGGCCAAATCGATCAGCCTGGCTGAACCGAGTAGCCTCCGATTGAGCGGTCTGCCGTTTGCCAGAACGCGACCGGGCGGCGTCACCAATCATTCGTGCCTTCCTCTGCCCGCAAAGGTGTACGGGTCGTAACAGCTTCCGCCGTTTGCTACAATGCGCTTTGATGAGAGAGTACGGTTTGGTGCGGGTGGCGGCGGCCCGTCCGCGGCTCCGCCTGGCCGACTGTGCGGCGAACCTCCAGCAGACCCGCCTGTTGCTCCAGCAGGCCCAGCAGCACGGGGTGGACGTCCTCGTATTCCCAGAATGTCACCTCACCGGCTACACCTGCCACGACCTGTTTCATACGCCAACCCTCCTGGAAGCGGCTCGCGATGCCTTACGGCGGCTGCTGGATGAGGCCAACGCCGGATACGGCGGCATCGCCGTTTTCGGGTTGCCCCTGGCCGTCGAGGACCAGGTTTTCAACTGTGCGGCGGTGGTGCAAGGGGAAAAGCTGCTGGGGGTCGTCCCCAAAAGCTACCTGCCGAACTATCGCGAGTTTTACGACCGACGGTATTTCAGTGCGGCGATGCATGCCCGCGGCCGCACTTGCCGCGTCGGTGACATCGAGGTCCCGTTCGGCACCGACCTGCTCTTTGAATGCACGGACTGGCCGGGGTTCGTGCTGGCCGTGGAAATTTGCGAGGACCTGTGGGTACCGGTGCCGCCGTCCGCCCTGGCGGCATTAGAAGGAGCGACGGTGCTGGTCAACCTGTCGGCCAGCAACGATCTGGTCGGCAAAGCGGCGTACCGCCGGCAGTTGGTCGCCGCGCAGTCGGGCCGTTGTGTGGCCGCATATGTTTACGCCTCAACAGGTTACGGCGAATCCACCACTGATGTGGTCTTCGGCGGCCATTGCCTGATCGCTGAAAATGGGGTCGTGCTGGCCGAAAGCGAGCGGTTTGACCCGCAACCCGCCTTGCTGATGGCGGACGTGGACTTGCAACGCCTGCTGCACGACCGGCAACAGATGACGAGTTTCCACGACAACCGCTTGGCGGTTGCCCAATCGTGGCGGCGGCTGCCGTTTTCCTGGCAGCCGCTAGAACGCCGCCCGCCGCTGTTGCGGCACGTTGATCCGACGCCGTTTGTCCCCTCCGACCCGGCGACGCGGGACGAACGTTGTCGGGAAATCTTCCACATCCAGGTCGCCGGGCTGGTCCACCGCCTGGAGCACGTGGGTAGGCCGCCGGTGGCGATCGGCGTGTCCGGCGGCCTGGATTCGACTTTGGCCCTGTTGGTGGCCTGCAAGGCAATCGACCGGCTCGGCTTGCCGCGACAGCATATCCTGGGGCGGACGATGCCCGGTTTTGGGACGACGGTCCGCACCCTCCGCAACGCGAAAGCCCTTATGGCCGCACTGGGGGTGGACGCCCGCACCATCGACATCCGCCCGATGTGTCTGGAGCAGCTTCGGGCGTTGGGGCATGCCCCGTTCGGCATCCCGCTGGAGGGGGAGACGGTCGAGTCGTTGACCCAGAAGATCCAGCAGTTGCCGCCGGAGCATCGGCAGGATTTGGTGTTCGAGAACGTCCAGGCCCGCCTGCGTACAACCTTGCTGATGAACAGCGGCTTTGTGATCGGCACCGGCGACCTGTCGGAGCTGGCCGTCGGCTGGTGTACCTACAATGCCGATCACATGAGCATGTATAATGTGAACGTCAGCGTGCCGAAGACCTTGGTGAAGTTCCTGGTGCGGTGGACAGCGGAGCATGAATTCGACGGCGAACCGCGCCGCATACTGATCGATATCACCGAGACGGACATTTCGCCGGAGCTGCTGCCGCCGGATGCCGCCGGGCAGATCGTGCAGCAGACCGAAGCGGTCATCGGGCCGTATGAGCTGATCGACTTTTTCCTGTATCACTTTTTGCGGTTTGGTGCCCATCCGCGTAAGATCCTCTTTCTGGCGCGGCATGCCCGTTTTTCGCGGGAATACACGGCGGAGGAGCTGCGGCACTGGCTACGGACGTTCCTGAAGCGGTTTTTCGCGCAGCAGTATAAGCGGAGCTGCCTGCCGGACGGGCCGAAGGTGGGGACGGTGACGCTCTCGCCGCGTGGCGACTGGCGGATGCCCAGCGACGCCGCCGCGGCTGCGTGGCTTGCAGAGCTGGACGATCCGCCGCAACCTGCTGGCGGGAACTGACTTTCCCCTCATGACCGATGCCGCGGCCAGATTGATGTCGCCACGGTCGCTGCGTATCCGTGGCGAGCTGACGGGATTGGTGGCGGATTCACCGTCGGTTACTTTTGATAAATCGGCAGATAGTGAGTGGGTACGCTGAGGATGAGGATGGCGATGGACGTCTGGTAGACGGGGCCGTAGTGCGGTTCGCGGCGTTGGTCGTACCATTCGCCGGTAACCCGCTGGGTGGCCAGCAAGAAATCGCGCATCCGCTTGTAGTAGCGTTCCCAGACTTCGCCGCCGACCTGGTTGAGGGCATGGGCGGCGTAGTAGTGGCCGTACCAGTAGTGGCCGCGATCGTCGCCGAGACGTTCCATGAAGCGGACAGCCTGTTGGATTTCTTCGGCGTCGTATTTGCCGCAGAGTTGGAGCACGCAGATGCCGGCGGCGGTACGGGCGAAGCCGGGGCCGGCGGCATATGGCATGTATTTATAGCCGCCGGTGCGGGGGTCACGGCAGCGGTTGATGTAACGGATGGAATTTTCCATGACCCGGTCGGGGACGTGGAGTCCGGCGTCTTTGGCACCCCGCAGAGCCATAACCTGCATGATGGTGACGGAAATATCGGCTCCCGTCGGGGAGGGATCGTAGCGCCAGCCGCCTTCGTGGTTTTGGGTACGGATGATCAGGTCGATGGCTTTGCGGGTAACGCGGCGGACCTCCTCGTCGCCGGTCATGCCGAGCACCTGGGTCAGGGCTAGTGCGGCGATGCCGTGGCAGTACATGTTGCCGCCGCGGGCGTTGATCAGGTAGCCGTCGCTGCGGGTCTGGGTGGTGAGGTGACGCACGCCGGCAGAGACCACCTTGCCGTATTCCCCCTGATTAGGGAGGTGGCCGTTGGCCATGAAGGCGAGCAGGGCAAAGCCGGTCATCGCCGTGTTGCCCCAGGAGCCGTCGTTGAGCTGGGTGCGGGCCAGGAAGCGCAGGCCTTTCTGGATGGCCTGGCGGGTTTCGGGGTCGATGGTGAGTTGGTCGTCGAAGGCGGCCCGGGGCCGCTCCGGCTCCGGTTGCGGCGGCTGGGCCTGGACGCCCCAGGCGATGGCGATCCCGGCCGCCGCCGCGGCGACCAGGGGGATCACGGTACGTTGGCTTAGGTGTTGCTGACGCATAGGTCAGATAGTCCCTCAATCGTTGTGGCAACAGTTAGCGATTTCCGGAGCCGGCGGGCATGGGCTTGAGGTTTTTGATGTTCATGTTGAAGAGCTTGATCAGCTCGCGGAATTCGGCGGGGAGCTGACTGTTGCCGCCCTGTTGGACGCGGTCGCGCTCCTTGCTGCGGAGCTGGATGAAGGTGCCGTCGCCGGTAGCCGGCGTGCCGGAGGAGGCGGCGCTGTTGAGTTTTTCGCCGCCATTGATATCACCCTCGGAAATCCCTTGATTCATGGGACGTTGACCAGGGCCGGACTGCTGGTTGTTGGCCTGTTGTCCTTGTTGTCCCTGTTGCCCCTGCTGGCCGTTTTGGGCCTGCTGCTGGCCTTGCTGGCCTTGCTGGCCCTGTTGGCCTTGTTGGCCTTGTTGTCGGTTTTGTGCTTGCTGTTGTCCCTGTTGTCCCTGTTGTCCGTTTTGGGCCTGTTGCTGGGCGGCGTTGAGAGCTTGCAAGGCTTGCTGGAGCTGTTGGGCGGCCTGTTGCTGGCTATTGCTGGCCTGGCCCGGCTGCCCCTGCTGGAGCTGTTGCTGGGCTTGTTGCAGTTGCTGTTGGGCCTGTTGCAGTTGGTTTTGCACGGCCATGGGGGTATTGGCTTGGGCTTGCTGCAATGCCGCCTGGGCGGCGTTGGTGGCCTGCTGGGACTGTTGCAGGGCGCGGGTGGCTTCGAGCAACTGTTGCTGGCGTTGGGCCAGCTCGGCGGGGGAGGGTTGCCGCGCCGGCTGTTGTCCCCCCTGCTGTCCAGGCTGCTGAGCCTGTTGTTGACCCGGCTGTTGCCCTTGCTGTCCCGGTTGTTGCCCTTGCGGCGGCGAGTTCATGTTACCAGCTTGTTGCTGGCCTTGCTGTCCCGGCTGTTGCCCTTGCTGTCCCGGTTGTTGGGCCTGTTGCTGTCCCGGTTGTTGACCGGGCGGTTGGGCTTGTTGTCGCGCGGCCTGGTTGAGGCGGTCGAGGGCTTTTTGCTGGTTTTCGATCGCGTTGGGGACGTCGCCCTTTTCGAGGGCCCTTGCGGCCTGGCGGGCCGCCTCGGCGGCGTCGGGGAGCTGCTGGTTTTGTGCGTCCTGGGCAATCTGTCTTTGCAGCTCAGCAAGGTTGGGCTGGCCTGGCTGCTGGGCGGGATCATTCATGGGTGGCTGCTGGTTGGCTTGTTGGCCCAGCTGTTGGGGCTGTTGACCCTGTTGGGGCTGCTGCTGGGGCTGTTGGCCTTGTTGGGCCGCTTGTTGAGCGGCTTGTTGGGCCTGTTGAGCCTGTTGGGCGGCCTGTTGGGCCTGTTGGATAGCCTGTTGGAGTTGCTGGACGGCGTCGGCGGGGTTGCGTTGGGGCTGGAGGGCGGCCTGGTCGTTGGCCTCCTGGCCGCGTTTCTGGTTGAGCTGTTCTTGGACGGCCTGGGCGGCCTGTTGCAGTTTATCGGCGGCCTGTTGGGCCTGTTCGCTGCCGGCTTGAGGTTGGTTCTTTTCCAGTTGTTCGCGAGCCTGTTGCTGGTTTTGCTGGGCCTGGCGGACGGCATCCGCGGCCTTTTGGAGCTGTTCGGCGGCCTGCGGGTCGGAACCGTGTTGGCGTTGGGCCATTTGCTGCAACTGTTCGCCGGCCTGTTGGGTGGGGTCTTGCAGGCGTTGTTGCTGCTGGGCGAGGTCGCCGGGTTGGGGTTTTTGCTCGTTGGGGGTGTTGGGATCGGCGGCCTTTTGGGCATCGCGGGCGATATTTTTCTCGTTGCGTGCCAGCTCCTCGAGGCGGTTGCGCAGCTCCTCGAGCTGGGCGATCTCCTCGCGGCGTTGTTCGATGGCTTTGGCCTGATCTTCCAGGGCCTTGCGGGCCTCCTCGAGGGCTTGCAAGGCTTCCTGCTGGTTGGGTCTGGCGTCGGCGGGGTTGCGGTCGTCGAGCTTGTTTTGGGCCTGTTGCATGGCCTGTGCGGCCTTGTCGAGGGCCTGGTTCAGGCGAGGATTGGGGGGCAGGGGTGTTTGCTGGAGCTGTTTGGTATCCTGGGCGACTTGCCGCTGGGCGGCCTGGGCGTCGGGCAAGCGGTTGGGGTTATTCTCGGCGCGTTCGGTGAGGGCGTTGGTGTCCTTTTGCTGTTCGATGAGGCGTTGCAACTGGTCGGCGGCCTGCCGGACGGCGGCGAGGGGGTCGGTACGGGCCTGCTGGGCGTCGGCGAGGCGGCGGTCGATCTCCTGCTTGGCCGCTTGCAGCTTTTCCAGGGCCTCTTGCTGCGGGACTTTGGCCTGGTCGAGCCGCCCCTGCCGCAAGGCATCTTCGGCCTTCCACTGCTGGTTTTCGACTGGTTTGAGCATGTCGGCGACTTCCGGCGCGGCCTGTTCGGCGGCTTTGCGGGCATCGCGGGCGGCGAATTCCGCCTGTGTCTGCTGGTTGGCCAGCTCGTTGCCGCGGAGAACATCCGGGTTGACGCCGCTACGGCGGGCCTTTTCTTCCTGTTCCGGCGTCGCCGGTAGATCCGTCTGCTCGTTGACTTTCTGCTGAGCGTCGATGGCCTTTTGGAGCTTCTGCTGGGCGTCCCAGAGAGCGGCGAGGCGGTCCGGGGGCGGGGTCCGCAGGGCGTTGGCCAGGTCCTTCAGCTCCTTGGCATGTCGCCGCTGGCGGTCGGTGGACAGATCATGTTGTCCGTCGCGTAAGAGGGTGACGGTACCGGCCATCTCGGTGAGCAAGCGGGGTGCCCGTTGGGTCAACTCCGCCTGATCGACGCGGGCCTTCTGCTCGGGGTTGAGGTGGGGGAGCAGGGCTTCGATCTGTTTGAAGACGGCGTTGACTTCGGTGCGGAGGTCATTCTGTTCGCTGGCCAGCTCGTCGCGGGCGTCGGCCAAGGGGCGTCCGCCGCGGCGGGGGGGCGTACGGGCGGTCAGTTGTGTTTCGGCGTAGATGGCCAATTGTTTTTCGGCGGCGGCATCCAGGCGGGCCGCCGCTTCGTCCAGGTTACGGATGATGTCGAGCTTGACCAGCATTGCCCGCAGTTGGGCGATGACTTCCCGCTGTTTGGCGTAGGCCTGTCTTTGGGCTTCCGTGACCTGCTGGGGATTGCGGGCCTGCTGGGCGGCCACGGCCCGTTCAAGGTGCTCGAGGACCTGGCGGATTTCCTCTTGGCTCAATTGCCGCAAGCCGTTGGCCACCTCTGCCAACATCCTCCGCTCGGCGGAGGGGGAGAGGCGTTGGTAGGTCATGGCGTCGATGGTCGAGCCGGCCCGCCGCGCCGCTTCGTCCACGCGGGATTTGATCTTCTTCTGCTGCTCTCGCTGACGGACCGGGTCCCATTCCTGCGACCAGACTAGCGGCACCGCCATCATGACGCAGAGGATTGCGGCGACAGCACGGCTGCGGCGACCAGCAGACATCATCGTACCTCCTCTGGGCAGGGAATGGGGGGAGAGAGGCACCCCGGCAGGCTGTCCGATTGTGTGTCTGTCCTCGGTACTAGGTCTTTGGGCAACTATCACCTTCAGTATCCTACATTTTTGACTATTGTGCAATGACGATCCTAAAGAATTTTACTTTTTTGCCAAAATTGTTGTTACCCCAGCCGGATCCGTAGGCCGCGGCACGGATCGCACGCACCGGCGGCTGTACGGCTCGGCCGGATAGTAGGGTTATCCAATAATACGACGGTGCGGTCCGCCGGAACGTTTGCCGCAATGGCGGGTTCGCCCGCGTTTTCATTTTTGGCGGAAATCCTGCTGACGTCAAACACACAGGTGGAATAGACATTGGCCAAGATCACACTGCTAAACTTTCATAGGCATCATTCATTTTTGGCGAAAAACATTGGCCTGGTCTTCGGCGATTTCCTGCAGCTTGTCGCGGAGGCGTTGGCGTCCTTCGTCGCGGAGGCGGATGGCCTGTTCGGCGTCGGCTTCGGTAACGACGATTTTGCGTTTGGCCTCGCGGGTGTAACCGGCCGGCCGCGGCGGCAGGCGGGACCAGTCAAGCCGTCCCTGGGCGTCCAAGGGGAGGCGGGAGAGGGTCGGCAGGTCGATGCCGGTCAGCACCGGCAGGGCCAGCCGCCCGCGGGGGAGTGCCGTCCACGACACGTAGTTGCGGCGGTCAAACACCTCTACATACAATTCAACCGTGTCGCCGACCTCGAGTTTCGCCATTTGGCCGTCCGGGAGGCGTTTCAGCAGGCCGGCGACCTCGAAGTTCTTGCAGCCGCCCGCGGCCAGGCCGGACGGCTCCTCCCACGGGTTGGGCGAGGGGAGGGGGTAAAACTCGACTTCGCCGAACTTGCCGGACTTTTCGAACTTGCCCAACTCGGGAATGAACGCGCCCAGGCCGAGTGCGGCGGGATCCTCCTCAAATGGCCGCAACGGCAGACGTTGAAAGACCAACCCCTGCGGATCGTCGCGGGGATGCTGGATACGGCGGATCTCCTCCGGCCAGGCGTCTGGCGGGATGCCGCGCGGCACCACGCGATAGACGAGGTTGGCCCGGCTAATGCCCGCATCGGACTGGGCGAAGTAGATCACCTGGATGCGTCCGTTGGGGGCCAGCGGCATGTCCCATTCGAACTCCCGCGGATTGACGCCCGGTGCCCAATCCGGGCTAGTTCGGTCGGGGTCGCGGGTCGATTCGGGCCTGAACTCTACCATTGGCGGGCGGTCTTCCCACATGCGGACGCTGCGGCGGATCGGCAGGGGATTGGTAAAGCCGTAATCGTCCTCAAGCTCCAGGCGATAGGCAACCATATCCGGGGTCGTGGGGACCTGCCAGAACGCCGCGTTACGTTCCGCGGCCAGCTCCCGCGGCGGGAGACGGGGGAGGGAGTGTTCCCGCAGACCTTCGCCCCGGAGGATGGGGACCAGCCAGGCGTGCCGCACGGGTTTGTTGAAACGTGCGGTGATCCGCAAGCGGGACTGGGGGAGGGCATCGATCACTTCGCCGCGGTTCCAGCCGTCGTTGCGGCGGACATAGCGGCTGCCGTCCGGCCGTAGCCCCAGCCACGCTGGCAGCTCGAGCTCGGCGATGAGCGGCGGATGGACCGGGTCGTCCGGGGCCAGTTGCGGCGGCAGCTCGAAGCGGACCGTGCCCGGGGTGCGGGTGCGGCCATCCCGCAGGCGGGCGTGGAAGGAGAGGTCGCGGGACATGGCCGGCAGGCGGACGCCGAAGACCGCCGTGCCGTCCGCATCCTCCTCGACAAACGTCAGCTTGTAGTATTCCTCGGGTTCGCCTTCGGGTACAAGCCGCACGATGCCCTCGTCATTGGCGGCCCACCGCCCGCTGATCCGGAATCGCAGCTCCACTTCGGCGCCAGCGGGCCAGACGGCGGGGGTGAGGTTCTCCAGGTGCGTCCGCCGCGGGATGTCCACTTCCAGCAGCAACTGTCGGGCCAGGAGGACGCCGGCCAGTTGCGGGTTGACCAGACCAAACAGGGTCCAGCCGAACAACACGGGCGCTAGCCAGGCGGCGGCCCGTTGCAATCGGCTGAAGTCCATGAGCTGCAGGAAGTTATGGCGTTGGGCGATCTGGACGGCCTCGAGGGTGACTTGAGCGATCAGCACGGCGGACATGCCGCGGGTGTCGGCGGCGGGTCGGTTCAGTTGCACGGCGGTGACCAGGCGGTGGTCAAATTCCGGATAGGCCCGCTCGGCTAAGAAGGCGAGGTCGTCGATGGGGGGCGTCCGCCGCAGGGGGACTACTACCCAGTGGTACAGCAGGACGGCCGCCAGAGTCAGTTGGGCCAGGGTCATCGGGACGCGGCACCACCAGTACGGGGTTTCGCCGGTGGAGAGGGGGTCGGCGGGCCAGAGGAGCCAACTGGACTGCCGCCAGCGGTGCCAGGTCTCCGATCCGGAGTAGCGGTCGATGAACCAGTCGAGGAAGCACGCGGCGGCAAGCACGGCCAGCAGCACCGCCGCCGTGCGGGCCAGACCCCAGACCAGACGCACCAGCCATTCCCGCCGCCGCCAACGGTACAGTCGCCGCAGCAGTGGCTGGAGGATCGCGTATGTCGATTGTCTCGAAGGATTCATGTCGGCTCTAATCAGCTACGCTCGGTTTGGCATCCACTCATGTATCCACTTATGTATCCGCTCGCGCATCCAGCTTTTACATTCATTTGGTGCATTTTCCGTGTGCGTTTACCCGGTTGTCGACGCTCCGGCGGTTCAACTGAGTCCGTGGAATTTACGCAGGATCCACTCGGCGGTGAGTAATCCGATGAGCAACAGCAACATCCAACGGTTCCATAGAAGGAATTCTTCGCGGCGGGACTGGGCGGCGGCCTGCGGTTGCACGTTCTCGGGCAGGCGGTGCAAGTCTTCTTCGCGGTAGAAGCCTTCCGGGACGTTGCCGCGGGAAGCGGCGGCCAGTTGGCGGAGCTCCGTTTCGGCCATACCGCCGCCGGACAGTTCGTGGTTGGGGGGATAAACGACGTTATATCGTAAGGTGGCCGGTTGGCCGTTGCGGGGATCGAGATATAGCTCAAACTGGCCGGGGCGGGTATAGGGGATAGCGGCGAAGTAGTCGCCGGGGGCGTTGGGGACGCGGCGGAAGGTGACGGTGGTGGTGGTGTGGGGATCGTTGGGGTCGCCGTCCCGTTGGACCAGGGTCGCCGTGATCTCTTCGGCGAGGAGCGGGCGGTATTTTTCGTCGTAGATGCGGGCATAGATTTCGCCGGTGGTGCCGACGACCGGCTGGATGGTGTTGCTGGTCAACTGCGTCCGCCGCGTGCCGACGATGCGGGGAATGCCGGCGGTATAGACCGCCTGCGTCCAGAAGCGGCCGAAGTACTGGTCGCGGGTGTTGTATCGCCAGCGCCAGGTCTCATCGAAGCCGACAAACAGGACATAGCCGCGACCGTAGTAATGCCCGACCAATAGGGGCATCGGCTTGTTGTCCGGCGGCGGGGTGCGGGCGGTGGGGTGGACGAGGTAGACCTCCGCCGCGGGCTTGACGCGTAGCACGGGGTAGAACCAGTACATCGGCTTGAGCTGCGGCTCGTCCTCGCCGCGGGGCGGCTGGTCCATGCGTCCCCACAGCAGGGCGTTGGTTTTGGGGTCGTCGTGCAGGGTGATCAGGGCAGCCCGCGTGGCGTGCGGTGCCGGCACGGGCACGTACGGCGTGGGGATCGACGGCTCCTCAATCGGGAAGCGCACGGCTTCGATCTCGACGGGGAGGATGTCGGCCATGGGGTGGCGGGCCGTCGGGTCGGCGATGCTTTTTTCTGCCCACGCCGCGGGGGAATGCCACCGTCCGGCGATGTGGATCAGGCCGCCCCCTTCGGTGACGAACTCGCGGACCACTTCCCAGTGCTCGCGGCTAAAAAAGCGTTTGGGGACGTCGCCAAGGATGAGCAAATCGTAGTCAAACAGCAGGCTGCGGAACTCGTCGCGCTCCAGCGCGAGTGTGCCGTTGATCTCGCGGGTCAGCTCGACTAGCCACGGCGGACCGGAGCGCATCGCCGCCTTGTCCCCATCGGTCAGGTAAAACCGGGCGTCCACTCGCCGGTCCCGCAGCAGCCAGCGTTGCATGAATTGGAAGTCAAACCGTGGCAGCGAGTCGATCACCAGCACCTTGAGTTTCCGGTCTACCACCTGGGCGGGCCGGCTGATCGTCCGCACCAATTGCAAGTCGTTTGGTGGCGTGCCGCTACTGAGAGTGATGGTGAGAGTGTATTCCTGCTTGCTGCTGGCGGCGTCCTGTTTGGTGGGGACGAAGCGGATGATGTCGGCGAAGGTTTTTCCCTGCTGCTGTTCGGCGGGGGTGAGCTGGACGGTGGCGGTCTTTTGGGCCACGAGCCGTTCGCCGTAGCGGAGCTGGATATCGACCTGGGCGTGTGGGACGCCGAAGACGGTATAGCGGAAGGGGATGACGGCGACGTCGTCCACAAACAGGGTATTGGGGACATCGACGCCGCGGGCGGCCCGGGCCTCGTCGCTGACGGCGTCGCCGGCGGCGGCCGGACCGAAGGCGGCCTGCAGGTGGCCGACGGTCGAGACGCCGACGCCGTAGATGTGCAAGGGGATGTTGCGGCGGGCACAGGCTTGTCCTAAGGTGTCCAAGGACACGGAACTGGCGTTGTCCCGACCGTCGGTGATGAGGACGATCGCCGCGGGGGCATCGATTTCGTCGCGGTTGAGCAGCTCCATCACGGCGTCGGCCAGGGCGGTCTGAGGCTCGTCGGGCTTCAGTTGGTCGAGCCATTCCCAGTCGCGGGTACTGCGCCCCTGCCGTTGGGTGCCAAAGGTGTACACTTCCAGCGGCCCCTTGCGGGCCAGCCGGCGCAACAGGTTGAGCTTGGGATTGGCCAGGGCGGCCTTGACAATCTCCAGCCGCGAGGGGCGGGTCGGGATCGGTTCCGTGGCTGAAGAGGGGGGTGTTCCGTCCAGCCCCTGTTCCGGTGGGATCAGTCCCCACGCCAGCAGCAGTCGCCGTTGGTCGTCCGTGTTGGGCCGCGGGTCCACGCTCCCCATGCTCTGCGAGATGTCGATCAATACGGCGATCGGGCGCGGTCGCTGCCGGTCGGCGCGGGTGACCCACGCCGGACGCAGCAGCAAAAACGCAATCAGCAGGACGATCGCGATGCGGATCAGGGCCATCAGGGTGCGGGCCGGGATGCTCAACCGTCCGGCCTCGCGGACATACAGCCGGATGACGATCACCACTGCCGCGATGCCCAGCAACAGGGCCAGCCACAGCGGGAACCAGCCCCGCCGCTGCATCTCCGCCCACAGGAGTGTCAACCCCCACAATCCGTCCATGCGCCTATCCCACTGCAACGGCGGACAACCTCACCATGCCTTGCCGCATAGCCATGCCCAAGCGGTCTCGACGACCAACACCGCCAATAAGACCAACAGCACGTATTCGGTCCACTCCCCCTGGGTGCGCAACTGGGTGATCGCCGTTGGCATATCGCCGCCGGCCGGGACAATTACCGGCGTGAAACCCAGCCAGTCCCTCAACTCTTCCGGCCTTGCTGCCGTAAGCGAGGCCGATTCCCGCAGATCCGGGTTGACTGCAAACACGGCGGCCGGTGGGCTGCGGCCCGCCTCCCGTAGGGTGTAAATCCCCGCCGCAGCAGTATCCGTCACGGTGACGATGCGGCTTCCGTCCTTCCGCTCCTGCCATTGGATGTCCTTCCTCTCACCGGGGAGGTGGTCCGCAAGCGGAGGAAACAGCAGGCTCAGGGGGTTGGTGACAGTTGGTGGAACCGTCCAGCTCCAAGTTTCTCCGGCGGTGATGACTCCCCCGGGCTGGCGCCGTCCGGTGAAGTGCCGGACGATGAACATGGCCAGCGGCACATGGAACGACCCCGGATCGGCCGAAAAATGGCACCACCGCTCGTCCAGGGAGCTGGCAACCAGGATCACCTCTCCTTGTCCGACGTCGCGGCTCAGGATGTAGGGGCGGCCGTTGGTGTCGCGGACCAGCACGCGCGCGGCGGGGTTGTCCGCCACCGCCAGCAGGGAGGAGATATTCAGCCGTTCGAGGGCGTCCGCATATTCGGGTTTGCGGAAATCGGCCAGAAAGGAGCCTTCCAGCACGGAGGGGGCCGCCGGATGGAAGGGGGACCCTTCCGGGGCCGTATGCACCCCGGTGATCGCTGCCGGCAGCAGGTCGTGCCCCTGCGGTCCCAATACGGCCGTGTAGTCTGCCGGAACCACCTGGTCCCCCGAGGCAATGACCAGTCCGCCCCCTTCCCGCACATAACGCCCCAGCCGCTCTAGGAAATCCGGCGACAGGCTCCGCCATCGCTCCCCGGGACGGATGGGCACATTCAGCAGATACACCAGGTCCTTGTCGTCCAGTTGCACCGGTCGGGCTTCCGCGGCGGAAACCGATTCGACCTTGATGAAGTAATTCGGGGAGCGGGACGGGTTGAGGGCGGTCCGCACGAAATGGTCGCCTGCAGCGACCGGATCGTCCGGGTTGGGGGTCCCATCGACCAGCAGAACCCGCACCTTGTCGCGGACGAAGACGGCTTCGTGCCGGACGTTGTCACCGGGGAGGGCATCGCCAGCAATGCGGGCAGTGACGATGTGCACGCCAGGTTCGTCGAGGCTGACGGTAAGGGTTACCGGCAATGACTGCCCGGGGTCGAGGTTGTCGAGCTGGACAGCTTCGCCGCTGAGAGGCTGCCCGTCCATCTCCACGGCGACCCTGACCCCCTTGACTGCTGCCGGGCCTGTATTTTTCAGGCGGATGACAAACGGCATGCGGGTGCGGGTATGCGGGATGGTGCCGATCCAACCGATCCCCTCAATCGCCACATTGGGGACCTGGCGGGTGGGGTGGCCGCATTGAACAAAGACAAGTCGTCCCTGCTCGCGGATCTCCTCACATTTGGCCCGCAAGGCCTCCCGTTGTCGCTCAAAGGCCAAGCGTTGCAGATCGGTAAACACGTAGACTTCCTTCACCGGTGCTGTGCCGCTATTGGCGACTTCCTGGGCAAGGGCCAGTCCGGGCAACAGGTCGCTGGCTAATGCGGTGAGTTGGATTTGCGGGATCAGTTGCCGGGCCTGGTCGAGGTTGAAACGTTGCTGCGGCCCGATCAGCCGAGCGCGATCGGCACAGGTCACGATCTGGATCGACGATTGGGGCGGCAAAGTCTCCAGCACGGCCAAAGCGGCGTCCTGGGCCCGTTGCAGGCGAGTCGATTCGCCGTCCGATGCCCCCATGCTGTAGGAAACGTCCATGACAAACACGGCATCCACCGCCTGGCCGCGGCTGGACACGCCCCAGCCGCTCCAGCCCGGGCGGGCCAGGGCCAACGCCAACAGCAATATAACCAAGCACCGCAAAATCAGCAGAATCCACTCCTGGAACTTGAGCCGCCGGCTGGTCTGTTCGATCGCCTGTTTGAGGAACTGCATCGCCGCCCACGGCAGGGGCTGATAGCGAGCCCGGTAAAAAAAGTGCAGGACGATCGGGATACTGATCGCCGCCGCCCCGGCCAACATCATCGGTGCTGCAAACTGCATAATCTCGCGGCCTCAGTCCGTCTGACTCATGATATCAGCTTCCAGCGGCCTCTCCGCATCGGTGCCACTTTGCTCCGTCTCGGCGATGGCCAGATGCGATGCACGTTTTCATGTCGGTACAATTTACTTTCGCGTCAGTACGATTCACATTTTTATGCCTGTGCAATTCACCTTCATGTCAGTGCGATTCACCATCGCTCACAATGTTTTCCATATATCATCCTACTATTGTACAAGTGTCCAGTCAATCCCGTTGGAAGGTCAGCACCACCGCCGCCTGTTCCCAGGATTGCGGCAACGGCTCCTGCTGCGGGCAGATGCACACGCGGACCTGGTTGCGCCCGTCAAACTCATATATGCCGTGCAGTCGCGGCGTGGGGCCGACCAACTGTCCGGCATCCAGCAGCTCCAGCTCTAGCCGGTGCGGCCGCTGGCTCCAGTCGAGCGACAGCCGGTAGGCGCGGCTGCCGTTTTCGCCGACGTATTCCCAGACGTCGTCGGAGACGCGTACAGCCACGGGCAGGGGCTGGCCGTCGCGGTAGAGTCGCCACTGGCCATGCCAGCGGTCCCAGTCGGTACGGGGGAGCCATCGCCGCAGCGGCGAGGGCTCGGCCAGGGCCATAGGGATGGCCAAGCCGACGCCGGCCAAGCCAGCTAGGGTCAGCCATAACCGCCAGCGGACCTGCCGCCGGGATGGCGTGGGCCGTGCCCGGCGGTTGGTGGACGCAGAGGCTTGCTGCGTGATAGCGGGCGGGGCCAGGAGCGGTTCGGAAGACAGGTGGTCGGCAGTGCGATCGTGCATCGTAACCCTTTTGGCGATCAGTGTTTATGTAAGCGCCGGACGAGGTATTCGGCCAAGGCGTTGGCCAGGGAGCGATTGGTCAGCAGGCGGACGTAGTCCACGCCGCCGGCCTCGCACCCCTTTTGCAGCGCCCGCAGATACTCTTGGACGATCCGCAGGTAGGCCGGCCGCAACAGGTGCGGGCGGGTCAGCAGCTCCTCGTAGTCCTCCAGGCCGATGAAGCGGATGTTTCCTTCCAGAGGGAATTCTACTTCATCATGGTGGAGGATGTGGAAGAGGATGACTTCGTGGCCGCGATAGCGGAGTTGCCGCAGGCCGCGCAGGATCGGCTCGACCTCTTCCAGGCAGTCCGAGATGAGGATGATGATACCGCGGCGGGCGACCTGGTCGGCGACCTGATCGAGTACGGGGGCGATCGCCGTGCGGTCCTGCGGCTGGAGTTCTTCGAGGGTGCGGGTGATGCTGGAGATGTGCCCGAACTGGCTGCTGGGGGGCAGCTCGACGGTGACCGCGGTGTTGAAGACCCTCAAGGCGACCGAGTCCCGTTGCCGCAACACCAAATAGGCAAGGCTGGCGGCGAGGAGTTTGGCGTATTCCAGCTTGTTGGTCAGGCCGGCGCCGTAACGCATCGAGTTGGACGCGTCCAGCAGGATGTGGGCGATGAAATTCGTCTCCTGCTCATATTGTTTGATGGTGTAGCGATCGCTGCGGGCATAGCTTTTCCAGTCGATATGGCGGATGTCGTCGCCGGGGACGTATTCGCGGTGCTGCACGAACTCGACGGAAAACCCCTTGTAGGGGCTTTTGTGGTCGCCGACTCGCAGCCCTTCCACGATCCGGCGAGCCTTGAGACCCAACGCTTCCGCACGGGTCAGGACATCGGCTTGCAGATAGCCAGGCATGGTGATTCAGTCCGGGGTATGCACCCTGTGTGTTGGGGATCGAGGCGGGAAGTAGCGGTACTTTGCTGCACTCCGGCTAATTGTCCGAGCGTTGCTCGTCTGACCATTGTATTTCAGGATTTTGTCTGTCGAATCTTTGTCTGTCTCACAGTCTTTTGTTGTTTGGGTTTTCGCGTTGCCAGGTGGAATGTCATTGGGATGCCACGGGATGTTTCAGGATGCCTCAGGCGGCCTGCAGGGTGCGGGCGGCGGTCTTGATCAGGTCGCGGATGATCTGGTCGACGGTTATCCCCTCGCTTTGGGCGGCGAAGTTGAGGATCAGGCGGTGCCGCAGGATGGGGGGAGCGACGGCAACGACGTCGTCGCCAGACACGTGGTTGCTGCCCCGCAACAGGGCATGGGCCTTGGCCGCCAGTATCAGGTTCATGCTGGCCCGCGGACCGGCGCCCCAGGTCAGCCACTGGTTGGCGAAATCCGCCGCTTCCGGCGTCTTGGGCCGGCTCAGCCGCGTGATCCGCTTGGCAAAGGCGAAGACCTTGTCCGAAACCGGCACCCGCCGCACCACATGCTGCAGCTCAAGAATGTCCTCGGCGGTCAATACCGGCGTAATCTTGACCTGGAAGTCGGAGGTCTGCATCCGCATGATCTGCTCTTCCTCTTCATCGCTCGGATAGTCCACCTGAATGAGGAAGAGGAAGCGGTCGAGCTGCGCCTCCGGCAGGGGGTAGGTGCCTTCCTGCTCGATGGGGTTTTGCGTGGCCAGGACGAAAAAGGGGTTTTTCATCGGGTGGTCCACGCCGCCGATGGACACTTTCCGTTCCTGCATGGCCTCCAATAACGCGGCCTGCGTTTTTGGCGGCGTGCGGTTGATCTCGTCCGCCAAGACAATATGGGCAAATATCGGCCCCGGCATGAACTTGAATACCCGCTCCCGCGTCACCGGGTCGTCCTGGATCACCTCGCTGCCCGTGATGTCGGAGGGCATCAGGTCCGGCGTGAACTGGATCCGTTTGAAGGTCAGATCCAACGCCTGGGCCAGTGTCGAGACCATCAGGGTCTTGGCCAGTCCGGGTACCCCCATCAGCAAGGCATGCGACCGGCAGAAAATCGCCATCAGCAACTGGTCGAGCACCTGATGCTGGCCGATGATGATCTTGCCGATCTCTTGTCGGAGCTGCTTGTGGGCATGCCGCAACTTTTCGATCATCTCCAGGTCGGAAGCTTTCAGACTTTCTGCAGGAGTCATGCTTGCCATAATGTCGTTCCCGCCACTAGTGGACCCTGCGGCCGGGTTTCTCGATCCTCCGGTTCGTGCTGCCGGCCCGGTTTAGCCGTAGCTGGGGGCAACGACCTCACGCCGGAGGGTTACCCCCCTTGCGGCGTGCCCGCGGGCCGGTTCCTGTCAATCTATTGTAACTAACACCTCAAGGTGGCAAATGCGGCAGGTCCGTTACAAATTTTTTTGGTGTAATGTCCGATTGCGGACCGGATGAGCTCGCCGGCACCGTCGCGTCGACCCCTTGTGGCAACGGCACCGCGGCGGCACTTCCAGCGTGACGGGCCGTTTATAGATGATGAAAATTTGTACAGTTCTGTCGCCATCAGGATCACTTGAGCGTAGGTAGTTTGTGCCACAGTTACGGCAACCGCGGGCAACCGTGTCGGCGGCATCAGTGGCAATAGTGGCGTCAGGGGGATGAGTCGCGATAGTGGCAATATTGGCGTTGGTTCCTGGGATGGCATCAGGGGTGATGGTGCCGTAGTTGCCGGAATGGTCCGCGTGGAGAGTGGTATTGTCCCGCCTGTCGGAGAAGTGAACCTGCACCGCTCCGGCGTCGGCCGTAAAATGCCAAGGGTTGCGCTCTCGGCGGACGGATCCTGAATAGCCGCCTCGTAGCCGGTGGGTTCCTGCGTGCAAGTATTTGAGCGAAATAACCATGGCCAAATGGTTCCAGACGACGGCGATCGATTATCCCAACAGTAAGCCCCACATCGGCACGGCATTTGAGAAGCTGGGGGCCGATGTCCAGGCCCGTTATCGCCGCATGGAAGGCTACGACGTCTTTTTCCTGATGGGTAACGACGAAAACACGACCAAGGTGTCCCGTCAGGCCGCCAAACTCGGATTGGATCCGCAGACTTACTGCGACCAAATGGCCCAGGAGTTCCGCCGCATCTGGGACGCTTTGGACATCAGCTACGACGTGTTCATCCAGACCAGCAGCGAGCGGCACAAACAGTGCTGCCGGAAATTCATTCAAAAAGTCTACGACAACGGGCACATCTACAAGGGGGTGTACGAAGGGTGGTATTGCCCGGAATGCGAGGAATTCAAAACAGAAAAGCAGTACAAGGAGTCCGAAGGGGTTTGTCCCAACCACAAAATCCCGCTGGTGCGGCGGAGCGAGGAGTGTTATTACTTCCGTTTGTCCGCTTTTGAAAAACGCCTGTTGGATTATTACCGGCAGCATCCGGAATTCATCCAGCCGGAGAGCCGCCGCAACGAGATCATCTCCTTGATCGAAAACGAGGGGCTGCGGGACGTGAACATCTCCCGCCGTGGCGAGGAGTGGGGCATCCGCATGCCCTTCGACCCGGACTACACCATCTACGTGTGGTTCGACGCCTTGCTGACCTACATCACCGGAATCGGTTACGGCGACGACCCGGCCAGCTTTGCCCGTTACTGGCCGGCGGACGTCCATTTCATCGGCAAGGACATTACCCGCTTTCACTGTGCGTTGTGGCCGGCGATGCTCTGGGCGGCGGGCGAGTCCCCGCCGCGGAGCGTCTTCGCCCACGGCTTTGTCTATGTCAAAAACGAAGCCACCGGCGTGGTCGAAAAGATCAGCAAATCGCTCGGCAACGTCATCGAACCGATGGAAATCATCTCACGCTTCAGTAGTGAGGCGTTCCGCTACTATTTCCTGCGGGAATGCCCCTATCCCGGCGACGGCGAATTCGCGTGGTCCCGCTTCGCCGAGGTGTACAACGCCGAGCTGGCCAACAACCTGGGGAACTTGCTGAGCCGATGCCTCAACCTGGTGCTGAAAAACCACCAGGGGGTGCTGGGGGGCAGCGGGGGGCGGACACCGGCCTCGCCGTGCCGGCAGCGGGACACGCTGGTTGCCGAAATTCAAACGAACGTCGAAAACTACCGGTATCAGTTAGCCTTGCAGGCGGTCGTCAACGACCTTCTAACGCCGACCAATCAATACCTGGAATCGCAGGCGCCGTGGAACCTGGCCAAGACCGACCCGGCGGCAGCGGCAGCCGTATTGCACGACGCGGTCGAGTCCTTGCGAATGGCGGCGATCTTGCTCAAGCCGTTTTTGCCCCGCACGGCGGCGGCCATCTACGGCAGCTTCAGCTTCGCCCAGCCCTGGGATGGGGTTCGTTACACCGATGCGGCCGCTCCCTACGTCCCCGGCGACGATCTCCGCATCGCCATGCCGCCGCTGACCGACGGCAAACCCAAGCCCCTGTTCCCCCGTATCGACCTCAAATAAAAACCCTGCTGTCAGATATCGGTTTGAAGCTGATGTTCGCATATCTGTCGATGGATCATCCGCCGGGAAGGGAGAGGTCATGCTCCGGTTATCCGCCGATAGGCGTCGGGGTGGAAGCCTACAATCATGACTTTGCCGATACGGGCGGTAGGGGCCCGCAGGTTGCCGGTCGGGCCGAGCAGCCGCCGCAGCAGGTCGTCATCCGACGGCCGCTCGCGGCGAAGATCGATCTCTTCCACCGTTTGGCCGCGGGCGACGACCAGACGCTCGATGCCGCGGAGCAGTTGCAGGGCCGCCTCCGCACCGTAGCGGACTTTCGTGGCATCGACCACCTCTCGCACGCCGATCTGCTCCTGCTCAAGGAACCCTTGAGCTTTGCGGCAAGTCGTTCAAGCCCGGCGCTCATATAGCCAGTCGATGGTTCGTGACATCAAAATGCCTCCAATTCACCTGTGGTGTTGTGAGACCCTTTGCCTGTTTGCGGGCGGGCATCCCCTTCGCCGCCCGGCAGGGTCAGGCAGAATGCGGCGGCCGGCTCGAAGGCGTCCGTCGCCGGATTGTACTGGTAACGGGTTCCCTCGAGCCGATAGCCGACAATTGCATATTCATGATAGCCCCAGTAGCGGTATTGGGTCGAGCTGCCGGCCCCGATGGTGGGCATGGGCAGGTCGCCGCCCGGTTCCAGATAATACCATCGGTGGCGGTGACCGTGCAGCCACAGGGAAATCCGGCAGTGGGGGGCTACGGAGCGAGCGGCCCGCCAGTCCCGCAGGCGGCGGTAAAACGGTTCCGGCCGGCGACGTTCGTCCAACAAGGGGTAATGAGTGACCACCACCCGCGGCCCGGGCGGCAGTTGCTCGCAGAGCTGCCGGAGGCGGTCGAGCTGCTCATCGCCGATGCGGCCGCTGGCTTCCCAGAACGCCACATGAGGCTGGGCCGCCTGTACGCCGATCAGCCAGACGTGGCCGACCCGGCGGGCAAAGGGGTACGGGTGGTCGCCGCAGCGGATGCCCTGTTGCCATGGAGCAAAATAACGCTCAAAGTCGCCAGATGCGGCCGCACGGTGTACGTAGTAATCGTGGTTGCCCGGTACGGCAACACCCGGCAGGCCGTCCGCGGCGTCCACTCCCAGCATCCGGGCGGCATGCTCCAGCTCCGCGGCAAAACCCAACATCGTCGCGTCGCCGGTGAGCACCACCGCGTCGTAGTTGTTACGCACCAACTGTCGCCGCAGGCTCGCCGCGACCCGCTCGGCCTGCGCAAATCGCGACCTGCGGGCTAAATAACGCACATTCCACCAGCCGGTCAGGCGCTTGCTGCAGTAGTCCCGCCAGCTCCACGGCGGGGACACAACCGTCAGGTGGATGTCGCTAATGTGGGCTAGCCGTACCGGTTCCGGCACGCCGTCTCCTTAACGCTGTCTCCTTAACGCTGTCTTGTTATCGCTGTCTTCGTAACGCTGTCTCCTCGAACGGTCGGCGATGTGGTATGCCGATGTTCGCTGCCGGGGCGATTGCTACAATCGTAGTCAACGCGAGCCATGGGTACGCCGCCGCGCACCCGGCATGGTACGCCCCGTGCGGGCTACGTAACGGGAATCGCCATGATCCGCTATGATTTTATGGGAAAAGTCGCCTTGGTAACGGGCAGCTCCCGCGGCATCGGCGCGGCGATCCTGGAAGGGTTCGCTCACGCCGGCGCCGAGTGCGTCCTCCACTATTGGGACGACCCGGACGGCCAGAACCGCCACGACGCCGAGGCGCTGGCCGCCCGGCTATCCGCCGCCTGTCCGGCCGGCCGCCTCCACCTCCTGGCCGCCGACGTGCGGGAGGCCGCCCAGGTCGAGAACCTGATGCGGGAGACCCACCGCCGCTGCGGTGGCCTGGATATCCTCGTCAACAACGCTGGCATCATCCGCGACCGCACCATCCGCAAAATGACCCTGGACGAATGGCACGCCGTCCTTCGCACCAACCTGGACGGCGTCTTCTACTGCTGCAAGTACGGCATCGAGATCTTGCGGGACGGCGGCCGCATCGTCAATATCGCCTCGATCGCTGGCTTGGTCGGCTTCCACGGCCAGACCAATTACGCGGCGGCCAAAGCCGGCGTCATCGGCCTGACCCGCGTCCTGGCCAAGGAGCTGGCCAAACGCCGCATCACTGTCAACGCCGTCGCCCCTGGCGTCATCCAGACGGCCATGCTCGGCGAGATCCGCCCGGAAGTGATGGCCGAATACCTCAAGCAGATCCCCGCCGGGCGGCTCGGGACGCCGCAAGACGTTGCCCACGCCGTCCTGTTCCTGGCCACAGAAGAAAGCAGTTACATCACCGGCCAGGTATTGCCCGTAACCGGTGGCTGGTACTGAGTTTGCACCTCAGCAGCATCACCCGCTGTTCAAGCAGCATCACCGGCTGTTTCAATTCGGCCACGGCGGTGAGCCGTCGAGTCCGTGCGGTTAGTCCGGAGAAGGTTTAAATCAAGGCACTGGCCACCCTTGCTGCAACGGTGGCGTCGTGCTGACAGGTACCCAGCTTCAAGCGGCGGCGGTCCCGCCCGGGGAGCGGCCCCACTCCGCCAAGCACACGCCGGCCCAGCGGGCTACCGACCACAGCACCAAAAGCCCGACGCAGGATACGACAAACACCGTCAAGACGATGTTCAGATAACCGGCTACCGTCTGACCTTGGCGAATGCGGTTCGGGAAATCGACCGTGACCATCACCGTCGCGGCGGTCATGGTCGTGCTCAGCACAAACAGCATCGGCAGGGCCGTTACCCAGGCGTAGCGGCCGCGGCCGCTGTTGACCAGCCAAGTGGTCACCAACGCCAGGGCCACAATGGCCAGTCCCTGGTTGGCGATCCCGAACATCGGCCAGATGGTATCGATGCTGCCGGTGTAGATCAGCCAGCCATAGCCGAAGGTGACGATCGCACTGGCCGCGACGGCCCCGGGGAGCCAGTCCGGGCGGCTTAAGGGGGCATACAGCCGGCCGGCCGACTCTTGCAGGATGAAGCGGGCTATGCGGGTGCCGGCGTCGATAGTGGTGAGAATGAACAGGGCCTCGAACATGATGGCGAAGTGGTACCAATATTTCAGGAGCCACTGGCCGGTTACGCCGATCCAGCGGAAGGCGTTTTCAAAGATCAGGGCCATGCCGACGGCGAGGGTGACGGCCCCGCCGGTGCGGCCGCGGAGGGCCTCGCCGCCGACTCGCTCCTCCACCTGTCCCAGGTTCAAATGCTGCGGGGAGTCCACCTGCGCCGCGTGCAACGGGTCGGCGGCCTCCGTGGGCCACTTCAACCCGTACCGCCGCTCCACTTCCTGCAACGACTGCTGCCACCGCGGCGTGGCGTCGATGCTGATGTTCATTGCGTAATACAAATCCGGCGGCAGGCTCGCCGCCGTGATCAACGCCACCGTGCCGACCAGACCCTCGATCAGCATCGCCCCGTAGCCAATGCTCCGGACATGGCTTTCCCGTTCGACCATCTTCGGCGTCGTCCCGGAGGAGACCAGCGAGTGAAAACCGCTGATCGCCCCGCACATGATGCAGATGAACACAAACGGAAACAGCTTGCCGGAGGGGAATGTCGGACTGCCGTTGATGAATACCTCGTTAATCGGCGGGGCATGCAATACCGGATTGGCGACGATCACGCTGCCGACCAGCAGGGCCACCGTGCCGATCTTCAAAAAGCTGGACAAATAATCCCGCGGCCCCAGCAGCAGCCACACCGGCAACACCGCCGCGACGAAGCCGTACAGGCACAGGGCAAAGATCGTCTGCTCGCGGTTGAGGGAAAAAAACGGCTCCAGCGGCGAACCGGGAATCCAGTTCCCCAAGATGACCGCCCCGAGCGTCAGGGCGGCTCCCACGACGGATGCTTCGACAATCCGTCCCGGCCGCAGGCGGTACATCCACAGCCCCACTAGCAGGGCGATCGGGATGGTGCAGGCAATCGTGAAGGTGCCCCACGAGCTGCCGGGGATGACCTGCCGGCTCCCCGCCGGGACGATGAACCAATAGTCGTTGGGACAACTGTAAACGGTGGTGTGGCCGTCGGTTCCGGCGTGGACGGCACTGGCCCCGGCCTGCCAGCAGGAACCGTCCACGGCGGGGACGCGGATGACGAACGGTTCCGGCCGGCCCGCTTCTGGCGTGTGGGCGTCGTAACGGATGCGGCAGCCGCCAGGGAAGTGCAGCTCGGTTGGGCCGTTGCGGTCAAAAGCGTGGACGGCCGCTCCCCCCGGTACGGCCACCCGCATCCCCGCGGGCAGGCGGACCTCCTCGCCGCCCAGGGCCTTGACGACCACAAATCCCAGCCCCGCCAGGGCGATAATGACGATAAACAGGATCGCCAGCGACGCAAGCAGGGCGGCGGGCCGTCCTAGTTCCGTGCGGGCCAGCTCGGCCAGCGATTTCCCGTCCCGACGCACGCTTGCCGCCAGCACCAGCATGTCCTGCACCGCCCCGGCCAGGCACACCCCAATGACCAGCCACAACAGCCCGGGCATGTAGCCGTACTGGATAGCCAGCACCGGCCCGATCAGCGGCCCGGCACCGGAAATCGCCGCAAAATGGTGACCGAAAAGTACCCAGCGGTTGGTCGGGTGATAATTCTGGCCGTCGTTAAAACGATGAGCCGGCGTGAGGCGACTGTCATCCAACGCCGCCACCCGTGCCGCCAGAAACGCCGAATAATACCGGTACGCGATGGCCAGGCACACCAGCACCAGCACCATCACCGGCATGGCGTGGAGGACCAGCCGGCCGGTAGCGTCGTCCCAATGGTACAAGGCAATACCAAACAGGGACATGGAACGCATCCCTATGGGGTTTCACGACTTATGAGCGACTTCAGCCTCCGCCTGGGCTGCGGCCTCCTCGACATGGAAGACGTCCTTGGTTTCCCGTTTGGACTGCCACCAGGCCCAAAATACCCCCCCCGTGGCGATGGCCGCAATGATGCCCCCTAGCACGGGGTTGACCGGCCCGTCATATACATTGTGCAAGATGACCAGCGGCAACGCCAGCAGGCTGACCATGTTCATCACCTTGATCAGGGGGTTGATCGCCGGGCCGGCGGTATCTTTGAGGGGGTCGCCGACCGTGTCGCCGGTGACGCTGGCCTTGTGCTTTTCGGAGTATTTACCGGTTTTTTCCGTGCGCGGCTCGTCCTCAATCATTTTCTTGGCGTTGTCCCAGGCGCCGCCGGCATTGGCCATGAACACGGCCAGCAGTTGGCCGCTCAGGATCATCCCGGCCAAAAAGCCGCCCAAGGCGAACGGCCCGAGCAGGAATCCCACGGCTAATGGCGTGCCAATGGCCAGCAAACCTGGCCCGATCAGCTCTTTTTGTGCGGTAGCTGTACAAATGCTGACCACGCGGCCGTAATCCGGCGTCTTCCGCCCGCTCATCACCGCCGGGTCGCGGAACTGCGAGCGGCACTCCATGACGATCAAATACGCCGCCCGCCCGACGGCTCGGATGGTCATCGAGCTGAACAGAAACGGCACCGCCCCGCCGATCAGCACGCCGATGAACACCAACGGCTCGGCGACTGTCAGGCGGGACGCCCCGTAGACGAAATCGCCGATGAGCAGCTGGCCGATCTTCTCTTCCGAGCCGGTGACCAGTACGGCAATGAAGCTAGCAAACAGGGACACCGCCGCCAGCACTGCCGAGCCGATGGCGATCCCCTTGGTGATCGCCTTGGTCGTGTTGCCTACGGCGTCCAGATCGGCCAGCACTTGCCGGGCTGCCTGATACTGTTCGGGGGGCAGGTAGTCCGGATCGTCCGGCGGCATCGGTTCCCCTTGCGACGTGCGGTTGTAACCCATCTCGCCGATGCCGTTAGCGTTGTCAGCTACCGGCCCGAACACGTCCATGCTGATCGTGTCGCCGGTGAGGGTCAGCATGCCGATGCCGCACATCGCCACGCCGAAGGCCATGAACAGCAGGTGGTCGGGATGACCGACGACCATCACCGAGCCCAGGATCGCCGCGGCGATCAGCAATATCGCCCACACCGAGCTTTCCAGACCCAACGCCATGCCGGAGATGATGTTGGTGGCATGACCGGTATAACTGGATTTGACCACTTCCTGCACGGGGCTATATTCTGTGCTCGTCCAGTACTCCGTTACCTTGTTGAGCAGCACCGCCAGCACGATCCCCAGCAGGCAGCACCAGACAATGCGGAAGTTGAGTCCGGGGACCAGCGGCACGTGATAGCGGATCTGGGCCAGTTGCAGCAGGGTGAGGCGGTGTTCGGCCGCATATTGTGACGGCGGGTCGTGCCCGTATTCGGCGAACCGCTCCCGTTCCTCCGGTTTGAGGTCGCGGACGGCGAGCGTCTCATTAACCAGGCTGGCCCGCTCGGCGGGACCGAGTCGCTGCCACGCCGCCAGGGCGGCGAGACGGTAGCGGTCGACCTGAGCTTCCAGCTCCAATGTCTTGTCGGCCATCCGCTCCGGACCATTGCGCAGTTGCCGCAGGCGTTCGACCATCGCGTGCATCGTCTCGGATTCGGTCCATTGCAAGCCGAGCCGCTCCCGCAACTGCGGCGTGTCGTAAAGCTCCTGATACATCCCTTTGTCAATGCCGCGTTCGACGATGTAGGCCGCATCGAACTGCAGATAGATCCCCCCCAGCAGTAAAAATCCGACGCTGCTTATCGCCGCGCTGCGCCAAAAGCCGCGGTTGATCGAGTGCATGGCGAGGGCGCTGTTGCCGGAGGTGATGCCGCGGCCGACCAGGGCGGTGCTGATCATGCTGCTGAGCACGCCAGCGGCCTGCACCAACAGCGGGAAAATCATCCCTTTGTAGCCGAATGCGGCATAACCGAGCATCACGGCGGCGACCATGGTCACCGAGTAGCTCTCGAACACGTCAGCGGCCATGCCGGCACAGTCGCCGACGTTGTCCCCGACGTTGTCGGCGATGACCGCAGCGTTGCGGGGATCGTCCTCGGCCATCGACTGCTCGATCTTGCCGACCAGGTCCGCCCCCACGTCCGCGGCCTTGGTGTAGATGCCGCCGCCGACCCGCATGAACAGGGCCAACAGCGAGCCGCCAAAACCGTATCCGACCAGGATTTCGTAGGCCAGTTCGCCGAAAATCAGCAACAGTAGGACGCCGCCGAGCAGACCCAGCCCACAGGTGAACATGCCGGTGATGGTGCCCGTGCGGTAGGCCAGCCGCATGGCCTCGCCGAAGCTGCGGCGGGCGGCGGCGGCGACCCGCAGATTGCCGGTGGTGGCCAGCCGCATGCCCGTAAAACCCACTGCCGCCGAAAACAACGCCCCGAGCAGGAAGGCCAGGCCGCGGCCCAACGCGATGATCTGCAGCTCCTGCCGGCTATGCGGCCCGGTCGGCGTCCCCCACGGCCACTTCGCGGCGATGATCAGCACTGTCAAAAGCAGGATCAGCACGCCGACGACCGAAAACTGCCGTTGCAAATAGGCGTTGGAGCCGGCCCGCACCGCCGCGGCCACGGCCTGCATCGCTGGCGTGCCCTTATCCGCCGCGTAAACCTGCCGCATCAGACTCGCGGCATACCCCAGCCCCGCTACGGCGATCGCCAGACAGGCCAGCAGCCCCCCCTTCTCGCCCCACCCGTATGTCTCGGAGGTGAAAAAACCGAACGGTTGCCAGCCCCCGCCGCCCTCGCTGGCAACGCTTGCCGGTGCGGCCCCCATCAAGGCCAGCGGCCCTAGGCAAGCGATCACTACGATCCCAATCCAAGACGTATACCGGCGGCGAGAGCGGCGGGATCCCATGCGACCACCTCAAATGCGTTGTTCTATAGCCGTGACCGTTTCCTGCAGCGAGCACCAGCCGCTGCCCGGTACGGACTAGCTGTTCAAGATCGATCCCATGGCCCAGGTTGGCATCGGTCCGTATTCACGACAATTCCGCAAAATCCTTCGCCGGACAACTGCATGCGAGCAATGGCGTTCGGGAGTGTCGCGATACCCATTTATGAGAATGGTATGAATAGACGATGCCGGTCCGATTGTCCATGTTGGGTCCCGGATTGTTACGGCCGGATTTGACGAAACTGCGTTTATGGTGCATAATTGTACAATAATTGTCACCCACGGCATGCGACAGCGGCTCTGCATGCGGCAGCGGTTCAGACCACGCTGTGGGCAGTCCGCATGCAGACCGTGCAGCCGGTTGGCATTGACCTTCGCCGGTATTGTGGAGTGTCGCCGGTATTGTGGAGTGTCGCCGGTTCGCGTTGACAGTCGCTGGTAATTCGCGGTAGAGTCCGGCCGCGACGGCACCGTGTTGGAGGGAGTGTTGCCGCAGGACTGGCAGAAGCAATGGGAAGAACTGGTTGACGGGCGCCGTCGCGGCCTGGCCGCCGCCGGCCTGCGGGGGTTGTTGTGGGCGATGAGTGGCCCGTATGCACTGGCCGTGCGTGCCCGCAACTGGCTATACGATCGCGGCTGGCGGCCGCGGCACGTGGCGGCTGTCCCCGTGGTCAGCGTGGGCAATCTCAGCGTCGGGGGCACGGGCAAAACGCCGTGGGTCGAGTACATCGCCCGTTACTATCGGCAGCGGGACATCCGCGTGTGCATCGTCAGCCGCGGCTACGGGAGCATGGACGGCCGCAATGACGAGGCGATGCTCTTGGAGGAAAACTTGCCGGATGTTCCGCACCTGCAGGACGCGGACCGGGTCGCCGCGGCGGAACGGGCGGTTGCGGAGCTAGAAACGGAGCTGATCGTTCTGGACGACGGTTTTCAGCACCGCCGGCTGCACCGGGACCTGGACATCGTGCTGTTGGACGCGAGCGGGCCGCCGACGCGGGACTATCTGCTGCCACGCGGGCGGCTGCGCGAGCCGCTGGGGAGCCTGCGGCGTGCCGACCTGGCTGTGCTGACCCGCTGCGATGCCGAGCACGCGACGCAAACGGAGGAGTTGACGGCCGCTTTGCGCCGCCGCTTCCCGAAACTGTCGGTGGTACGCAGCGTGCACCGGCCGGTGGAGTGGCGGCGTGGGACGGAGACCCTCCCCGCTGCGGCCGCGGCCGGACGCAAGGTCGCCGCGTTCTGCGGGATCGGTCGGCCCGCGGCGTTCCGCCAGACGCTGCAGCAGTTGGGCGCCGAGGTGGTCGCCGTCCGCGAGTTCCCGGACCATCACGCCTACTCCCGCCGCGACGTCGAGGAGCTGCAGCGGTGGGCCGCCCGCGTGATGCCGCCGGATGGCTGGGTGGTCACCACGCAAAAGGACGCGGTGAAGTTGCGGCTGACGGAGCTGGGCGGCCGGCCGTTATGGGTACTGCGGGTCGCGATCGAGGTCGTCGCCGGGGCGGAACTGTTGCATGCGGCCCTGGACCGCGTGGCCGAGTCAGTGGTTCGCCCAGCCGCGGAGCCGGCGGACACTACACACGCGCCGGACGCAGCCGATGCACCGGGCGCACCGGCCAGTGCGGACGCAGCGGACGCGACTGGCACTGCGGACGTAGCGGACACAGCAGACGCGGCCGAATCGTGAGTCACGGTAGGAACTGCCGGCGGTAGCTCGCGGAGTGCAGCAGGGATGCAACCATTCGATTTGCGGCGGATCCGTACTCACTCGTTGCACCAGCGGCCCAGCAAGGTGAGTGCGGCCGATCTGGGCCGACCAGCGGACCCGCACACCCCCTTGTCTCAGTGGCTGGAGTACCTGCCGCGGCAGCTGGCCGCCATGGAGCTGCGGCGGGTCAGCGAGTATGTCGCCGAGCGGCACCGGGCGGGACGGATGATCGCCGTCGCCATCGGCGGTCACGTGATCAAAACCGGCTGTGCCCCATATCTGATCGACCTGATCGAGCGCGGAATCGTCCGGGCTATAGCCATGAACGGCTCGGCGGCCATCCACGATTTTGAGCTGGCGTTCGCCGGCAAGACCAGCGAGGACGTCGCTGCCCAGTTGTCATGCGGCGCGTTCGGCATGGCGGCGGAGACCGCCGAGGCCTTCGCGATAGCCGCTCGTCAGGGGGCCGCCGAGGGGATCGGCCTGGGGCACGCGATGGGTCGGCTCATCGCTGCGGAGTGGCCTTGCCCGCATGCGGACGCGAGCCTGCTGGCGGCCGCGTATCGCCGCCGCATCCCCTGCACGGTGCACGTGGCGCTCGGCACCGACATCGTGCACATGCACCCGCAACTGTCAGGCGCGGCGTTGGGTGAGGCCTCCCTACTCGATTTCCGCATCCTCTGCAGCGTGGTTTGCCAGTTGGGCGGCGGGCTGTGGTTTAACCTCGGCTCGGCGGTAGTTATGCCGGAAGTCTTCCTTAAGGCCGTGGCCGTGGCCCGTAACTGCGGCTACGACCTGGCCGGACTGGTGACGGTCAACTTCGACAAGGAGTCGAAATACCGCACGCTGATGAATGTTTTGCGGCGACCTGGCTCAGAGGGGATCGAGATCATTGGCCACCATGAGCTGTTGATTCCGCTGTGGCACGCGGCGGTGTTGGCTCGGCTCGCCGCCGGCTGCGCAAAGGACGCCGCCACGGCTCGTGACGCGGCATGAGCGGCCATCGCGGCGTGGAGGCGGGCCGCATCGGCACATGACCGCTGACGTGGCATCATCGAGGAAACGGACAAGGAATGAGCCGCTATAGCCGTCAGCGGCGAGGACGGTTCGGAGGGAGTGACGGTGCAGGACCTGATCGAGGTGATGCGGAACCTGGGCCAGCCACACGTGCTGGTGCTCGGCGACATCATGCTGGACCGTTACATTTGGGGGAACGCCGAGCGGATCAGCCAGGAAGCGCCGGTGGTACTGTTGCGTGCGGACCATCGGGAAGAGCGGCTGGGGGGTGCCGGCAGCGTGGCGATGATGCTGCGGGCGCTGGAAGCGGAGGTAACGCTGCTAGGGGTGGTCGGGACCGATGCGGCCGCCGAGCGGGTGCGGGAGTTGTTGCACCAGCAAGGGATCGACGCCGCGGGCGTGCAGGTCGATCCGTCGCGGCCCACCACGCTCAAGGAGCGATACATCGGTCGGGCCCAGGCCCGCCATCCGCAGCAGATGTTGCGGGTCGATTACGAGCAACGCCACCCGCTGGAAGAAGCCGTCGCCCGGAAATTCGTCGCGGCTGCCGACTCCGCCATCCGCACGGCGGACATCGTCCTCATTAGCGACTACGACAAGGGGGTCTGTACGCCCGCGCTGCTGGAACAGGTGATTGGCCTGGCTCGTCGGCGTGGCTTGCGGGTGATTGCCGATCCGATCCGCGGCGGCGATTACGGCAAATACCGCGGCTGCTCGGCCCTGACGCCCAACCGTCTGGAAGCGGGGCTGGCCGTGGGCCGCACCTTGCAGACGTCGGAAGATGCCCTGCGGGCCGCCGAAGAGTTGCTCGTCCGCTACGAGTTGGAGGCAGGGATCGTCACCCTCGACAAGGACGGCATGGCCTTTGCCCATGGCGACGGCCGACGTGGCCTGTTTCCGACCCGTCCCCGCCAGGTGTACGACATCACCGGCGCCGGCGACATGGTCATGGCCATGCTCGGCCTGGTGCTGGCCAGCGGTGCGGACTACGAGGCGGCCATCCGCTTGGCCAACGTGGCCGGCGGCCTAGAAGTCGAACGGATCGGCGTCGCACCGGTGCGTCGGGAGGAAGTCCTGGCGGACCTGTTAGCCGCTGCCGCGGGTGAACGCCTGGCCGTGCCCGCCTCCAAGGTCGTGCCGCGTGAGCAGCTACTGGCGGCGGTGCAGCAGCGGCGGGCCGCCGGACAACGCGTCGCCTTCACCAACGGTTGCTTCGACGTGCTGCACGCCGGGCACGTCCAGTACCTGACCGAGGCCCGCCAGCAGGCGGATTGCCTGGTGGTCGGGCTGAATAGCGATGCCAGCGTGCGGCAGCTTAAGGGGCCGGGCCGGCCAGTCAATCCCGCCGAAGCGCGGGCAGCGGTGCTGGCGGCCCTGCAGGTTGTTGATTACGTGACCGTTTTCGACGAGCTGACGCCGCTGGCGCTGATCGAGGCACTCCGGCCGGACGTGCTGGTCAAAGGGGGCGACTACTCGCGGGCAACGGTCGTGGGGGCCGAGCTCGTCGAGAGCTATGGCGGCCGCGTGCACATCGCCGCCCTCCGTCCCGGATTCTCGACGACCCAGTTGCTGGAACGGATGCGTGCGGCATGACAGAGGGAGCGAACGGACCGGGCGTGATCGTGAGCCTTGCCGTGGTGGCGTCTGCAACTCGTCGTGTTCCGACGGTTCAGGACGTTGCCGGAGCGACGGTCGCGGATGCCTTGCCTGAGGCGGTCCCCCTGACCCCGCGTCGGGTGGTGCTCGTTTTGCCCAACTGGGTCGGCGACGTGGTCATGGCGACGCCAGCGATCACCGCCCTGCGCCAGCATTTTCCGCACGCGGAGCTGGTCGGCGTGTGTCGGCCGTACGTGGCGGAAGTACTGGGGGGTGCACCGTGGTTGAACGAACTGGTGTTATGGGACAAACGGGGGCCGCGGTCGCAACGCACGTGGGCGGTGGCCCGCCGGTTGCGGCGGCAGCCCCCGGACCTGGCGGTGCTGTTTCCCAACTCCCTGCGGGCAGCAATCCTCGCCCGGCTGGCCGGCTGCCGTCACGTGATCGGTTACGCCCGTTACGGCCGCTACCTGCTGCTGCATCAACGGCTGGTAGCGCCCCGGGACGACCAGGGACGATGGAAGCCGACGCCGCAGATCGACCTGTACAACCGGCTGGCCGAAGCGGCCGGCACGCCGCCACCGGGCTACCGCATGCGACTGTTCACGACCCAGCAGGACGAGGCGCAAGCCCAACAGGTGTGGCAGCGGTTGCGCCTGGAACAATATGCCCGCGTGGTGATGTTCCACCCCGGCGCGGCGTTCGGTGCGGCCAAGCTGTGGCCGGTGGAGTCGTTTGCCCAACTGGCCCGCCGCTGCGTGCAGCAGCTCGATAGTGCCGTGTTGGTGTTAAGCGGCCCTGCCGAGATCGAGCTGGCCCGCCGGATCGTGCGGGCGGCCCGGAGCCTGCACGTGTATGAGCTGGGGGATGTGCCCCGCTCGATCGGCCTGACCAAGGCCTTGGTCCGCCGGGCTGACCTGCTGGTGAGCACCGACAGCGGCCCGCGTCACTTCGCCGCCGCGTTCGACCGCCCCGTGGTCACGCTGTTTGGCCCGACGCACATCGCCTGGACGGAGACTTATTACGCCCGGGGAGTGCATCTGCAAAAGTCGGTCCCGTGCGGCCCGTGCCAGCGACGGGTCTGCCCGTTGCGACACCATCGGTGCATGAGGGAACTGACGCCGGAGGAGGTCTTTGCCGCCGTGGAGCGTCTGCTGGACATGGCCGCACAACCCCAACAGGGGCAAACGCGGGCCAGTCATTCCCCGGACGGGAGGATCGGCCGTGCCGCCTGAGCTGCTGGCGGGAGTACGCACCCCGCGTTGTCCCGGCGAGCCATCCGCACCGGCAGAAACGGCGTCAGTGGCGGCCAACCCAGCGGCCCGGAGCCAGCGTTCGGCCCGCGAACTGTTGCGGGTGCATCCGGCCTATGCCGCCCGGCTACAGGAGGTCGGATTGGACTCGGCCACGGCATTGATCGAGCTGCCCGGCGAGATCGTCTGCGGCCATCCGGACCGCCACGTGCGGCGGGTAGTGCGGCCCGATCTGGGCGGCACGTTTTACCTCAAGCGACAGCACCGGGTGGGCTGGCGGGAGCGGTGGCGGAACTGGCGGTTGGGGTTCGGCTGGGTGTCGCGGAGCGTGCGGGAAGGTCAACTGCTGGAGCAGTTGCAGGCTTGCGGGTTGGCCGTGCCGCAGTGGGTGGCCTACGGCGAAGACGGCCGCGGACGGGCCTTCCTGCTGGTCGAGGAGCTGCCGGAGACGTGCGACCTGCTGCAGCTATTGCGGGGTGCCGGCCCGGCCTCCGCAGTAGCCTTGCACGGGCCGCAGCGGTTACGGCTGGCGCGGGATTTGGGCGAGATGCTCTACCGCTACCATCAGGCCGGATTTGTCACGCCGAACGTGCAGGCCAAGCACCTGCTGTACCAACCGCGGACGCGGCAATGGTTCCTGATCGACTGGGCGTCGGCGGCTCGCAAGGGGCGGGTGACGGTTGCCGAGCGGGCGGCGGCCCTGGCCACGCTACATGCGTCGGTACCGGCGGGGGGATGCGGCCTGCGCGACCGGTTGCGGGTACTGCGGGCAGCGTTGGGGATGGCACGAGGGCCGCAGTCATCGCTGGCGCGGCAGCAGTGGCGTCGCTGGCTGGTTCGCGTGCAGCGGTTGGCGAAACGCCTCGTCGGCCGACGCTCGGTCCGTGAGCAACGGCAGGGATTGGCCGATGGGCTGCGTTGGGTGTGGTTGGCGGAGGAGGCCGTCTGCGTGACGCCCGCGGCGGTGCGGTGGTGGCCTCGCCCGGCGGACCAGTACCCCTTTTACGGCGGCCCGCCGGGTCGATGGACGCTGCCGTTGCCCGCCGGTCGACGGGGATGTCTGGTCCGGGGCCGCGGTCGCTGCTGGTTGTCGCGGCTTTGGGCGTGGTGCCGTGGCCGCAGTTGGCGATCGGCAGCGGCCCGTTGGGCACGTCTGGCTGTGCATCTGCACCGTCACGGCTTAGCCGCGCCGGCGGTGATTGCCTTCGGGCAACGCGTCGTCGGGCTGTGGGGGCTGTGGGTCGAGTGGTTTGTTCTGCATGAGGAGCCCGCGCCGGCAGCGGTCATCCTCGACGCCGAGATGGCCCGTCGTTGCGGCGAGCTGCTGGGGCGACTGCACCGGGCGGGCGTGGCCGTGGACGAACGGTGGGGCGTCGCCGCGTTGGGATGGCAGCAGGGGCAAATGGTCGTGCGGGATTACGGTGGCCTGCGGCTGGTGCGGCGTGTGTCGCGGCGGCTGGCGCAGCGGCAGTTGCGACGGCTGTTGCAGGACGTACCGCCGCAGTGGCATGTCGCCATGCGTTGCGGTTATGAGCAGGCCATCGAGCTGCCGCAACGGCTGTCCGTGGTTGGCCCGCTGCGGGTGTCGCCGGAGAATGGGCAGTGACGACGGTTTGGGACATTCCGTTGTCAACGGGGAGATAGGCGTGGTTGATGGGGCGTCGATATGGGCGGCGGTGCGGCGATGGCGGCCGCGGCTGTGGCACGCCTGGCGACACGGTCATTGCGAGCTGCGGTGCCTTGCTGAGTGGTCGGCATTTGCTGGTGAGGACTGGCCGCAACGGGTTATGGACTGGTCCGTCACCGACCGGTTGCACTGCAAGCAGGGGCGGTCGATCGGGCGGCGGATAATGGTGGGGCCGCACGGGGAGCTGCGGGTGTATCTGAAGCGGCACTATGTATTGCCGTGGCATTTGCGGCTGCTAGGGTTGCTCTGGCCGCAGCGGGCGTGGTCGCCGGGGTTGCAGGAGTGGGAGCGGTTGCAGTGGGCGTCGGCGGCCGGGTTTGCGGTGCCGCAGGCGGTGGCGGCGGGGCAGTGGTGCGGCCCGGGCTGGCGGTTGCAGAGCTTTCTGGCTGTGGCCGAGTTGGTAGGGATGCTGCCGCTGCATGAGGCGGTCCCGTTGGCAGCCCGCCGATTGTCGCCGCAACAGTTTGAGCAGTGGAAGCGGGGACTAGTTGCGGAGCTGGCGCGGATCGTCGCCGCGTTGCACCGTCGCCGGATGTTCCACAAGGACCTATACCTGTGCCACTTTTACGTGCCGGAACCGTGGGCCGGACAGCAGATGGCCTGCTGGCGGGGACAGGTGGTGCTGATCGATCTGCACCGTCTGGCCGAGCATCGGTGGACGGCATGGTGGTGGCAGGTGAAGGACCTGGCGCAGTTGCTGTTTTCGTCGGTTGTGGACGGGGTCGGGGTGCGGGACCGGCTGCATTTTTGGCGGACGTATTGCCAGCAGTTGTTGCCGGGATGGCGGCGGGCGTGGCTGGAGCGGGCGGTCTTGCTCAAGGCGGGCTTGTACCGTCGGCACGCCCGACGCATGGAGCGGAGGGGGCAATGGACATCGCGTTGTGCTACGAGCGGGTGATCCCCGCGCGGGGTGGGGCGGAGACATATATCTGTGACCTGGCCCGGCGGCTGGTCCGGGACGGACACGCCGTGCACCTTTACGCCTGCGAATGGGACGCCGCGGCGCTGCCCCCGGCGATGCACTACCACCGCCTGCCACGCTGCGGCGGACCCCGCTGGCTGCGGCCCTGGCGGTTTGGCCACGCCTGCCTAGACGCGTTGCGGCACCGTCAGCACGACTTGTCCATCGGCTTCGACAAGACCTGGGGGCAGGACATCCTCTATCCGCAAGGGGGGTTGCATGCGGCATCGGCAGCCCACAACCTGCTCAAGTTTCGCCGCCCGCTTCAGCGATGGCTGGCCTGGCTGGGCAAGCGGCTTGACCCGGCCTACTGGTCGTTCTGCTGGCTGGAACGCCAGCAGTATCTGGGGCCGCACGCACCGCTGATCGTGGTCAATAGCCGGATGGTGCAACGGCATTTTGAGCAATATTATCAGATTCCGGCGGAACGGATCCGCGTGGTTCCCGCGGCGATCGATCCGGAGCGTTTTGCCGCGGAGGACCGCCTGCGGCGACGCCACGAGGAGCGGCAGCGGTGGGGGGTAAGCCCGGAGGGAGTCGTCGCCCTGTTTGTCGCCATGAATTACCGGCTCAAGGGGTTGGGGCCGTTGCTGGAGGCAATGGCCCGCGTGCGGCAAGAGCCATTGTACCTGGCGGTGGTCGGCCATCCCCGCTACCAGGCTTACCAGCGGCGGGCGGTCCGGCTGGGGATCGCCGGGCGGGTACGGTTTTTGGGGCACCGGCCGGATCCGCGGGACTGCTTTTTTGCGGCGGATTTCCTGGTGCACCCGACGTTTTACGATCCTTGTTCGCTGGTGGTGCTGGAGGCGTTGTGCTGCGGGCTGCCGGTGCTGACGACCCGTTACAACGGTGCGGCGGAGCTGTTTGCCACGCCGGAGGAGGGGCTGGTCATCGACGATCCGCACGACCACGATCAGTTCGCGGCGGCACTGATGCAGATGGCTGAGCGGCAGTACCTGCGGCGAGCCAGCCAGGCCGCCCGGGCTCGCGCCCTGCAATGGACGTTTGACCATCACTATCAGGCGTTGCTGAACGTTTTCCAGGAAGTCTGCCGGCAGCGGCAGGCGGCTTGAAGCGAGCAGCGGCGGCAGCGATTGCCGGCCGGCAGGGATTGTTGCGGCAGATCGCGCTGCCAACGCCAGGGACAGGGCGGTCACGGCGATGTAGTCTAACTGCATGCCAGCGGGGGTCGTTGCCGTAGTGTGCGTCTGCGCCGCCTACCTGGTAGGAGCGGTGCCGTTTGGATATTTAGTCGGGCGGTGGAAGGGGGTCGATCTGTTTGCCGTCGGCAGTGGCAACATCGGGGCGACCAACGTTGGGCGGGTGCTGGGTTGGCGGTACGGCGTGGCCGTGTTCGTGCTGGACTTCCTCAAAGGGGCATTGCCGCCAGCGGTGGCCGGTTGGGTGTGGGAGGCGACGGTCGGAGCGGGGGCGTATCCGTGGAAAGAGGCCGTGCGTGTGGCGGCTGCGGCCGCGGCGTTTTTCGGCCACCTCTATCCGGTCTATCTGGGCTTTCGGGGGGGCAAGGGGATCGCCACGGGAGCGGGGACAATCGTCGTGCTGACGCCGGTAGCGGCAATGGCCGCAGCGGCCACCTGGGCGGTGGTCGTCCTGGCCACGCGGTATGTGTCGGTCGGGTCGCTGGCGGCGACGGGAGTGTTGCTGATCGTGCACGGGGCGGTGGCCACAACGGCGGGCGAGCGGACGGGGCCAATTCAGTGGCCGGTGCTGGCGTACCTGCTGGCCGGCACCGCGTTGGTCTGGCTCAAGCACCGCTCGAATCTGCGGCGGTTGTGGGAGGGGCAGGAGAATGCGATCGGGGAGTCGGCCATGCGACAACGGCTGTTACGAATGTTGCACATCTTGGCGTTGGGGATGTGGTTTGGGGGTGCGGCCTTTTTCAACTGGCTGGCCGCACCGGCGATTTTCCGCTCATTCGATGAGGTGGTGCGGCAGGGTGCGTCGGACCGCACGGCGGGGGAGCGGCTGTTGCCGCCGGATGCGGACGAGTCCCGCAAAAAGGCGTTGGCCAGTGCCCTGGCCGGAGCGGCGGTGGGGCCGATTTTTCCGCGGTACTATGCGATGCAGGCCGTCTGTGGGGCGGTGGCCTTGCTGACGGCGTGGGGCTGGCGGCGGGCGGAGGGGGGAGCCTGGCCGCACCGATGGCGGCAAGGGATCGTCGCCGCGGCGATGCTGGGAGTGCTGGCCGGTTGGCCGATCGCGGCGTACGTCAGCGAGCTGCGAGTGCAGCGGTATGCGTCGGATGTCGCTGTGGCCGCGGCCGCACAAGCGGCGTTTGGCCCGTGGCACGCCGCAAGTCTGCTGCTGAGCCAGTTGACCACGCTATTGGCTGGAGTCGCCCTGGCGTTAGCGGCGTTTTTGCCGCCGGACAAGCCAGCGATTAGCTGTGACCGGCAGGAACAGACGGAGACGGCCTCGGCAGCGGCCGCTTAGGCTCAGGCGCTTCCACAGCCACCGGTGGGCTGACCAGCTGGTCGGACTGTCGGTCATAGTCCGTGCGGCGTGCCCCTCAGCATCGCAAGCGGAACGTCTCCCTTCCGGCGGCGGGGGGGCTAGAGTGGGGTAGCGGCCGGTTCCTGCTGCGTCATGCAGTGGAGCGTGCCCAGTCCCCAGACCAGATCGACGGCATGTATGCCGACGACTTCGCGGTCGGGAAACAGTTCGGCCAGGATACCCAGTGCGATCCGGTCGGCGGGGTCGTGGAAGGTGGGCACCAGCACGGCGTGGTTGGCGATGTAGAAATTGGCGTAGCTGGCGGGCAGGCGGACGCCCTCGTAGTAGAGGGGCTGTGGCATGGGGAGGGGAACGACCTCCAGTTTTTCGCCGTGCTCGCCGCGCCAGCTGCGGAGGCGGTCGAGGTTGTCTTGCAACGCCAAGTAGTTGTCGTCATTGGGGTTACGTTCGACGACGGTCACGACGCGGTCGGGTCCGACGAAGCGGGCGAGGTCGTCCACGTGGCCGTGGGTGTCGTCACCGACGATGCCGCGGCCCAGCCAGATGGTCTGGGTTGCCCCCAGATATTGGGCGAAGACGGACTCGTAGTCTCGCCGGTCCAGTCCGGGATTGCGGGCCTGCTCGTTGCTAAGCAGGCATTCTTCGGTGGTGAGCAACCGGCCGCGGCCGTTGACGTCGATGGCGCCGCCCTCCAGGACAATCCGGCGGCCGCCAAGCTGGGGCTGCCAAACGGGCAGTTGCTGATGGGCGGCGATGCGTTGCGGCAAGGCGTTGTCCTCCACCCAGTCCGGATATTTGGCCCAGGCGTTGAACTGCCAGTCGAGGACGGCTTTGCGGCCGTGCGGGTCGATCAGGTAGATCGGACCGCTATCGCGTAGCCAGGAGCGGTTGGTCGGAAACTGCCAGAAGCGGACGCGGCCGACATCCGCCCCGGCAGCCTGCAGCAGGCGGCGGACCTCCGCCTCCCTCGCCGGACCGGATACGATCAGATGTACCGGTTCGTAGCGTGTCAAAATGCGGACGATCTCGGCGTATAGGAAGGGTATGAGGGGAAATTTGCCGGGCCAATCAGTCTCGCGGTGCGGCCAGGCCAGCCAGGTGGCGGCGTGCGGTTCCCACTCGGCGGGCATGCGGTATCCCTGCGTCACCGGCGAACACTCAGGGGGGACGGCCGCGGGGAACGTATTGTCGGCTGAGGGAGTTACGTTGGCATCAGTCATAAGCTCAGACCTTACGCCCATCTCGTCGCACTGGCCAGTGGTGCCGCACGGGCAGGCCGGAAGGGATGGTAAACTATGCCGAAAATGCGGAGGGACAAGGTCGGCCTACCTAGGATAGTCGGACGACGCCCCGTCCGGCACGGTACCGGCCCTAGCGACAGCAAGTTGACTATGTCGGCTGAGTATGATAGAGTTTTGAATGTCCTGGACGTTGACTGCTTCATCAATGTGAGCCATTGTAACACGAGTCATTGAATCATCATGACGCACGACGAATCGAGTGTGGCCGCCCCATCGCCGCAGGCCCAGGACGTCTTAAACAGTTGCCAAAAGGCGATCGGTTACAAGTTTAGCGACTTAAAGCTGTTGCGTGCGGCGTTGACCCACAGCTCCTGTGCCAATACCCGCGCGGCGTCCAATGAGCGGATGGAATTCCTCGGTGACAGCGTGCTGGGGCTAGTCGTTTGCGAGGAGCTGTTTCATCGCTATCCGGACTATCAGGAGGGGGACCTGACCAAGATCAAGTCGGCAATCGTCAGCCGTCGGAGCTGCGCGGCGATCAGCCGCAAGCTGCATCTGGATCGCTTTCTGTTCATCGGCAAGGGATTGGCCCAGCAAGGGGAGATTCCGGAGAACACCCTGGCGGACGTGTTTGAAGCCCTGGTGGCGGCGGTGTTCCTGGACGGCGGCTGGGAGGCTGCCCGTGCCTTCCTCCGGCACCACCTGCAGGACATTATCGACGAGGCGGCCAAGGGCGTAGGGATCATCAACGCCAAATCGGAATTGCAAACGCTGGCACAGCGGACCCTCCGGGACGTGCCGCGTTACTGCCTGCTGGACGAACAGGGTCCCGATCACAACAAATGCTTCAAGGTCGCAGCGGCGATCGGCTCCCGACGGTTCACCCCCGCCTGGGGGCGAACTAAAAAGGAAGCGGAAATGAAAGCGGCTCATAACGCACTGGCCGAACTGAACGGCGAGCCGCCGCCCTACAAGGTCGAATCGTAGCCATTATTTCTGGGGGAGTCCGATTCCGGTCGACGCAAGCCGCCGCCCTACAAGGTCGAATCGTAAATCGTTATCTGACAGTGAGTTATAGACTGCATCGATGAATGACGCCGTGGAAAATCCCGCTGCGTCGGACCCGCCCGCCCGTCACTGGGGGCCTTATCCCATCTATTGCCAAACCCCCGGCTGTGTCAAATCCGCACAGTACAAGATCGCAGCCCAATGGAGTTATGGCCAAACGTCGGAACTGAAGACTTATGCCTTATCCTGTGCTGACTGCCTGCCCCGATGGTACGCCCATGCCTTGGCCCGGCAGAAGGAGTGCTGCTGCGTGGAAGGCGAAACCCTGGAGGCGCCTTGCATTTACGAGCTTTGCCGCGGTACCCGCGACGGCGAACTGCCTCGCCGCCGGGAACTGGAACGGCAGCTCCGCCCGATCGGATGAACGGGTTTTAACGGATAGTCGGGGAACCGGTGCCCTCACGGCGGCTCGTGGCTCCGCCGCTTGAGGGGATGGCTCACGAAAAATGGCGATCTGGCATAGGATTTGCTAACGCTATTCTACGTAACGGATCGAATCGGTACCGAATTGCGAAACCCTAATCGCTGGACGTTTCAGGAGTAATCTCATGCGACGAGCAGGCTGGATGGCGGCGGGAGCGGCGACAGTCGTCGGCGTACTGTTGCTTGGAGCTTTGTCGCCGCTGGGGAGTCAAAGCCCGGCGCCATTTCCGGGGACGGCTCCGACCGCACCGACCGGGCAAGCGGGACCAACGGAGGTCCCATCGAGCCAGCCGCCGCCGCAGTTGCCCAACGAAGCCCAGGTGATGCAGGTCAAGCTCAAGCGGGCCCAAGCCCTGCTGCAAGCTCTTGCCATGGAAGACTTTAAGACAATCCAAGACAATGCGGAGTCGCTGGTGCGGATTAGCCGGGCCACTGAATTCCTGCGGGCGTATAAGACAGAGGAATACGAGTTCCAGGCCCGGGTCTTCCAAAAGGCAGCCGAGACACTCGCGGCCAAAGCCCGGGAAAAGAACATCGATGGCGCTACGCTGGCCTATTTGGACATGACCGTTAGTTGTGTCGCCTGTCACAATCACTTCCGCGGCCGCAAGCGGGACTGATGGGCCTGCCGCCTATAATGGGGCACAGCGAACGGCCCCGATCGGGCAGCATTAGCCGGCCCGGATCGGGGAGCAGCGATCCACCCCTCGCGGCGGAATTATGGAACTGCTGGCGGCAGCATCGATCTTTAGCCAGGCCACCGGTTTCCTGCGGCGGAGCGGCTATGCCTGGACGTGTAACCCCTACGTCGGTTGCACTTACGGCTGTACGTACTGTTACGCCATGTTCTTGCCGCAGAACCGGCGGCCGCTGGCGGAGTGGGGCCGCTGGCTGGTAGCCAAGGAAAACGCGGTGGAGCTGGCCCGGCGGGAAGCCCGCCGCCTCGCCGGACAGGCCGTCTACATGTCTAGCGTCACCGACCCTTACCTGCCCGTCGAACAGTCCCTGCAACTGACTCGCGGCATCCTTCAGGCCATGCTGCCCCACCAGCCGCGGCTGACCATCCAGACCCGTGGCCCGCTGGTGGTGCGGGACATCGACCTGTTGCGGCAATTCCAGCGGCTACGGGTGAATATGTCGATCACCACCGACAGTGAAGAGATCCGCCGCCTGTTCGAGCCGAAAGCGACGCCGCTGGAGCAACGGTGGGCGGCGATCCGGCAACTGCGGGCCGCCGGCGTGGCCATCGGCATCTGCGTTACCCCCACCCTGCCGCTGCAGGACCCGGCGACGTTTGTGCGGCAACTGGTCGAGTTTGCGCCGGAAGTCCTTGTCGTGCAAACATTTGAGGACGCCTGCGGCGGTTGGGGGGCGGATACTGGCCCGGCCGCCCGCCAGCTACTGCCCCGCTTCCCCGACTACCTGAGGCAGTACCAACGTTTCGTCGACCTGTTGCAGGCGGCGTATCCGGTGTACGAGGGGGAGGCCGGATTTTTTCCGCCGTAACGTATTGTCCCGCTTGAAGTTGCACAAACGGAGCCGGTATCAGGCGGCGGCCCGGAGTGACCCGGCTATCCGTGACATGGTCTCCTGCCCCTCGGTCGCTGCCAAAGGGGCTGCCAGAGGGTCTTGGGCCACCAGAAACCGGCCATCGGTCAGGTCGGCGTAGAACGTCTCGAACCGTCGCACCATCGCCGTGCGGCTAAAGAGCTGCTCCGCCCGTTTGCGGGCCGACGCCCCGTAGGCCGCTGCCCGCAGGGGGTGCTCCATCAGCTCGGCGATCGCCGCCACCACGGCCTGCGGATCGTTCGGCGGAATGATCAGGCCGTCCCGGCGGTGCCGGATGAGCCGGGCGTTGGCCCCCACGTCCGTGGCAATGATCGCCCGGCCCGCGGCCATGTACTCCAATAGGGCATTGGACATTCCCTCCGAATGCGATACCAGCACGGCGATCTCCGTGGACCGGAGAAACGTCGGGATGTCCTCGACCGGCCCGCGGAGCACGAAATGCGGCCCGAGTTGCAGCTCCTGGTGCAGTCGCTCCAGAGCCGGTCGTTGCTCCCCCTCGCCGGCGACTTCAAAGACCAGTTGCGGGTGCCGCCGCACGGCGTACTGGGCCGCCCGCATCAGGCCATCGATGTTTTTGACCGGCCGCAGGTTGGCCACACAGCCGACCCGCACCCGCTTTTTGGTCGTGTCCGGCAGCAGGTAGACGGGGAAGCGGTCGATATCGACGCCGTTTTCGATGACCACCACCCGTTGCGGCGAGTAGCCGTCGAGGCGGACGAGCTGCTCGCGCCCCGGCTCGGAGTTGGTCAGCACGGCATCGACCCACGGCCGCAGCAGCCGCTCCATCCAGCGGTGCCGCCGCGTTCGCCAGTACCCCAGGTTATTGCGGACCCGGACGATGTGCGGAATACCGGCCCGGCGGGCCAGCGGAATGCTGAAGTACGCCGCATCCAGAAAAAACGCCTGCAACACCTGCGGCGGTCGCTCCCGCCAGAACGCCAGCAGCCGCTGGGCCGCCCGCCACGCCGCACGGCTCAATAGCCGCCGGACCCCGAGCCGCAACACCGGACAGTCGGACGGCTCCAGCCGGCGGGACAGATCGTCCTCTCCGTCCAGCAGGACGAGGGATGGCTCGATCCGTCGCCGGTCCACGTGCCGGATCAGGGCCAACAACTGCGACTCCGTCCCCGCCCGGCTCAGCCGGTCGATCACGTAACAGACCCGGATCGGCGCGGCGGGAGGCGGATCAGTCGCCGCATCGGCCCGCAGTGCTTGCGGCCTCTCGCCCGCACCGGCTAAAGGGATGATGGGCGACGAGTGGGTGGGAGTGGTTGGCATCCGTGCTCCTCGTACAGTTACGGTTCGGATGAGGAATATCGTTGTTCCCCCCAGGACAGTCCAGGGTCCATCCGTTGCTGTCCGGTGTCCGGCGATGCAGCAGGCGGTGCAGGAGGTGGTAGTAAGCGTCGGCCTGGGCGGCGAAGGTAAAGTGACGTTCCATCCGCTGGCGGGCCGCCGCGCCGAACTGCCGCCGCCGCTCGGGATCGTCCAGCAGGTCGCGGACCCGCTGCGCCAGGGCCGATGCGTCGCCGGGGGGAACGAGGTAACCGGTCAGACCATCGAGGACGGCTTCCGGCACGCCGCCGACGGCAGTGGCGACGACCGGGATCCCCGCCGCCCCGGCCTCCAGGGCGACGTTCGGCAACCCCTCCGTGTAGGAGGGGATCGCCACCACGTCGGCCCCGGCCATCAGCTCGGCGACGTCGCGGCGATGTCCGGCAAAGACGAAGCGGCCGGTTAACCCCAAGCGGGCCGCATGGGCTTTCAGCTCCTCGCGGCAGCGGCCGTCGCCGCACAGGACGAAGCCGACGTCGCGGCGGTGCCGGACCAGAGCGGCCGCCGCGTCAATCAGCACCACGAATCCCTTTTCCGGACTGAGCCTTCCGGCGGCCAAAACTAGCCCGCCGATGGCGTCCGGATCGGGAAAGAGATTGCACAAGCGGCGGCGGCTCTCCGTCGCATCAGGGGTAGCGGCCCGGGCAGGGGCGCTATTGTGGATCACGCTGATCCGCCAAGCGGGGACGCCGCACCAGCGGCGGACCTTCTCCGCCTGGCCATGCGACACGCACACCACGTGGTCCATCCACTTCAGGTGGCGGCGGTCGAGCCACTCGTAGAGCCGCACCCGGGCCGTCTCGCCGGTCCAGCCACGGGAGACGGCGACTGCCGGGAGGCCCGCCCGCCGTGCGGCCACACGCCCCAGCAGGTTGGCCTTGTAACCGTGGCACAACAGGACGTCGCCGCGCAGCTCCCGGAGGACGGCGGCCAGCTCCCCCAGCGCTGCCCGCACGCGGGGGAAATCGTTGCCAAGGGCCAGGCCAGCGAATCCCCGCTCCCGCACGGCGGCGAGGAACTCCTCGCAGCGGCCCTCTTCCGGGAAGCTGATGAACGCCGTGGCGGCCCGCGGCCGGATCGCCTCGGCCATCCCGACCATCTGACGCTCCGGACCGCCCAAAAAACGGCTCGACGTCAAATGGATGATATGCATGGGGAATCCTTTCCCGCTCGTGTCATCCGTGAGACCGAAAGTGTATGTCCCTGGCCACGGAATGTAAAGAGCAATGCCGCCGGATCGGACCTCAGGCTTCCCCTCTTGGTTTCCGGCGGCGGCCGTGCTTGAATAGAGTTAGCCCAAATGAGGGGTCGGGCATGTGGGGTAGGTCTAGCATGTGGGGTGGGCGGCTGGAACGAACTTGCCAGTGGACCGTTGGAGGAAGTTCTCATGGTGCAAGTGCCATCGCGGCGACGGAACCGGCGACCGCTGCGGCCGCGGCTCGGCTACTGGGCCGCGGGAGTGCTGACGCTGGCCGGGGGGATTATCGCTTCCGGTCGTGGTGGGCCAGGCGTGGCGTCGACGCTGGCGGGGGGCACCGCACCCGCGGTCGCCGCAGCCGTCACGGATGTAAAACAGAGTAATACGCCCCAGGCAATAGCGGCGGACGGCTGGCAGTCAGGTAGTCCGCGTCCGGAGCTTCGTCCAGAATTCGGCGTCGAGCCGCAAGGCGGTCCCGGTGGCGGCATGGCCCTGACGATCCGCCTGGACGACCGCGAAGGGCTGGACGGCTATTGGGAGAAAGCCTTCCCGGTGGAAGGGGGCAAGTGGTACCGCGTCGCCGCGATGTACCGGTGCGAGCAGGTGGCCGTGCCCCGCCGCAGCGTGTTTGTCTCCGTGCACTGGCGGAACGGCCACGGCCGCAAACCCCCCAGCGACGAGCCGACCGTTTCCGGCTACCTGCGGAATTTTCAGGTGATGGCGGAATCGGAATTTCCGGCGACGGTGCGGCCGCGGCCCGACGGTTGGACGGAAGTGAGCGGGGAGTACCGGGCGCCAGCGGCGGCGGTGCAGGCGGTGGTCCGGCTGCATCTGCGGTGGGCGGGGCCGTCCCAGGTGCGGTGGACGCCGGCCCGATGGGAAGCGATCCCGCCGCCGCCGCCGCGGACGGTGCGGCTGGCCACAGTGCACTATCGCCCGCACGGTCGGACTTCGCCGCTGGACAACTGCCGGCAATACGACGACCTGGTCGCCGCGGCAGCCCGCCAACAGGCCGACCTGGTCGTGCTCGGCGAGGTGATCCCCTACGTGGGGCTGGGCCGTCCCTTCCATGAGGTAGCCGAGCCGGTGCCGGGCGGCCCGTGCTCCGAACACTTCGCCGCATTGGCCCGGCGGCACCACTTGCACCTGGTCGCCGGACTGGTCGAGCGGGACCGGCACTGCATCTACAACGTCGCCGCACTGTACGGGCCGGACGGTCAGCTCATCGGCAAATACCGCAAGGTCTGCCTGCCGCGTTCCGAAGAGGAGGCTGGTCTGACTCCGGGCAACGATTACCCCGTGTTCGACAGCAAAATCGGCAGGATCGGCCTGATGGTCTGCTACGACGGCTTTTTCCCGGAGGTGGCCCGCGAGCTGACCAACCGGGGGGCGGAGATCATCGCCTGGCCGGTGTGGGGCTGCAATCCACAACTGGCCCAGGCACGGGCCGCCGAAAACCACGTCTTTTTGGTCAGCAGCACCTACGAGGACGTCTCCCGCAACTGGATGATCTCGGCGGTGTACGACCGCAGCGGCCAGGTTCTGGCCCAAGCCAAGGACTGGGGCACCGTTGCGGCGGCCACGGTTGACCTGAACCGGCGGACCTACTGGCCGAGCCTGGGGGATTTCCGCGCTGCCCTGCCGCGACATCGACCGGTTGTGCCGTGCGAAGTCCAGCCGCCGGCAGAGGCACAACGTTGACCTATGCGGCCGAGTCCCGTGCGGCGGCACCGCGACAACGTCGCCGGGATGGATTGCCCCGCCGCTCCGGCGGCCCGTTGGGGGTGGCGGCCGGGATGCTCACTCGGTGGGTACGGCGACCCATTTTTGCGTCCGGGCCGATTCCAGGATCGCGTCTAGCACCAGTTGCGTCTGCAGGGCGTCGCGGAAGGTCGGGGCGGCAGGCGCCCCCGTTTCCAGGCCGTGGATGAAATCAGCGACCTGATGCACGAAGCTGGCGTCGTAGCCGATGGCCAGGCCGGGGACCCACCATTTGTCCATGTAGGGGTGGTCAGGGCTGTTGTCCGTCACGTGGACGGATTTCCAGCCACGGATGCGGCCCTCGTCGCGGTAGTCGAACACCTGCAGGCGGTGCAGATCGTGCAGGTCCCAGAACAGGGACATCATTTCGCCGTTGATTTCGAAGGTGTAGAGGGCCTTGTGGCCGCGGGCGTAGCGGGTGCTTTCGAAGTTGGCCAACGAGCCGTTGGCGAAACGGCCAAAGAAGATGCAGGCGTCGTCGATGCCGACTGGCTCCACTTTGCCGGTGAGGTTGTGGAAGCGTTGCTTGACGAAGGTTTCGGTCATGGCGCAGACGCTCTCGATGCGGCCGTTCATCCAGATGGCCGTGTCGATGCAGTGGGCCAGCAGGTCGCCGCTGACGCCGCTGCCGGCAGCCTGGACGTCCAGCCGCCACAGGGCTTGGCCCCCTTGCGGCAGGTCCGGCTTGATCGTCCAGTCTTGCAGGAATTTGGCGCGGTAGTGGAAGACCCGTCCGAGCTTGCCGTCGTCGACCAGCCGCTTGGCTAGGCTGACGGCGGGGATCCGCCGGTAGTTGTACCAGACCATGTTGGGGACGCCGGCCTTTTCCACCGCGGCGGCCATCTCCCGCCCTTCCGCCGCGTTGAGGGCCAACGGTTTTTCGCAGAGCACCGCCTTTTTGTTCGCCGCCGCGGCGATAGCGATCTCCTTGTGCAGGTTGTTGGGCACGCAGATGTCCACCACGTCGATGTCCGGACGTTCCACCAGCTTGCGCCAGTCCGTTTCGGTGGACTCATAGCCCCACTGTTCGGCGAAGGCCTTGACCTTGGCGGCGTCGCGGGCACAGACCGCCTGCAGTACCACCTGATAGCTCGACGGGAAAAACTGCCCGACCTGTCGGTAGGCGTTCGAGTGGGCGCGGCCCATGAAACCGTAGCCGATCATGCCGACACGCAACTGCTTTTTGGCCATCGGGAGAGTCTCCTGCCATCGGTTTGACGGGGAAGGGCGCGAATCCCGCCGCCTCGGGTTCGCACGCTCTGTGACAACAACCATACCAACTAACTCGTGCGGCGGCCACGTCCTGCTTTCGCCGATCGGCCACGTCCTGCTTTCGCCGATCGGCCACGTCCTGCTTCCGCCGACAAGCTCCAAAAGCTTGCCTGGGCCGAGGCGGGGGCGGTCCCCCCATGGCTTCCCACTCTCATTTTGCTGGCCGTTCGCTGTGGAATTGGTCAAAAACCGTCTGGGCGATCTCGGCGATCAGCAGCTCGGCGGCGTTGTCGCGGCTCCACCGCTGGTCGTGGTTATTGGCGGTCAGGACGCAGATGATTACCGGGCCGGAGCGGGTATAGGCGATGCCGGCGGCGGTGCGGGCGTGGCTGACCGCTCCCGTCTTGAAGGCCAGCTCCATCCCTGCCGGGGCGAAGCGGGCCAGGTTCCCCCGGTCGTCGCAATTTTTCATATGCTCCCGCATCGCCGCGCACGCTTGCGGCGACGCGACCTTCCCCTCGTGAAGATACTCCAACAGTTGCACCATCTCCCGCGCCGTGGTCGAGCCGAGGCCGTATTTTTTCGTCCGCTCCGGATCAATGCTGGTCGTGCTGCCGCGGTACACCTCGGCGTAGATCCGTGTATTGGGTAGTCGCAACTGCTCCATGCGGCGGTTGACATTGCCGATGCCGACCTGCCGCAACACCAGGTTGGTCGCCGTGTTGTCGGAAAAGACGATCATCAGCCGGACGGCATCGCGTAGGCTGAAGGTGGCTCCATCGGAGAAATGCGGCGTGAGGATGCCGCTGCCGGGGACTTTGTCACTGTCCCGCAGGGTGACGGTCTTTTGCAGGTCGAGCTGGCCTGCGGCGGCCTGGCAGTAAGCTTCCGCCATGACCGCGACCTTGATGAGACTGGCCGTCGGCATGACCTTGTCGGCGTTCCAGTACAACGCTTCGCCGCTGCGGAGATGGCGGATGGCCATGGCGACCTGGCCGCGATGGGCCTTGGCCAGTTGCAGGACCCGCTCCCGCCAGTCCGGCGACTGCTCCGGCGATCGAGCCGTCGGGGGTGATTGATCCGATGGCGACAATGAGGTCACGTGTGCCGACAGGGCCGGCAGCGGCTGTGACCGCGTCAGCAGCGTCGGCACTGTCGGCGTCGGCGGCGTCTCTGGCGACGTCTCCGGCAGCGTTGGCTTCGCCGCGACGACCCCGAGCAGTAGCAAGGGACAGACGGTCAGCATCGGCGTACTCCCGGGCTACCCGGTGGGGCATGAGATGGGTGCGGCGGTGCCGCCGTCGGCGGGAATTGGCTGGCGGCATCAACGTAAGTCATTGTTGCGAATAGGTTTAAATCGTTTACGTCGATTACGGCGATGGCGGCAGTGGCCCCAGAGGCCTTGCCCTGGCTGAGCCCGCTAACGCAACGTCGTCGTAGCGGGGTGCACTTGCGACGCCAGCGACGGTTCCGCTACCCGCTCGAATAGCACCGCACAGCGACCGCGGGCCACCTCCCGCCACCGGTCGGGCCGGGACAGCAAATACTGCTCCAGCGACGGCTTTTTCTGCGGCGGTACCGTCGTGGCCACCAACGCCTGCTGGAACCCATATCGTTGCTGCCACTGCTCGAATATCTCGCCCAGTTCGTCCGGCGGCAGTGACAGCACGGCGACATACTCGGCCAGGCGGGCGTCGCCGTACAGCTCGCAGCGGTCGTCCATGAATATCTTGTACTGCGGCGTGAAATAAATCAAGTAACCCCCGAAATTGGCGTCGTTGAAGATGGGCGTGCCCGGCGGTACCCGCTCGGCGGCGGCCAACAACGCCTCGTGGATGTCCACCGGCGAGTAGTATGGCGATAGCCGTGCCCACCCCACGCCGAGCAGCGGCACCGGCACGTTCACAAATTGTACAGCCAGGGCCGTCGCGACGGCCGCCACGGGGGGCAGCCACATCGGGCGGCAGACGGGGCGAGGCCGCGGCTCGTCGGCCAGGGTGCCGTCGCCGTAACGGCGGAGCCAGCGGTACCAGACCGTGTGCGGCCAGACAGCCGGCAACACCGCCGCCACGCTGGCCGCAAATAGCGGTGCCTGCCGGATCCCCTTGAAGCTCAACACCAGCCACACCAGCGGGATCCACCAGCTCAACCGTTGCCGCGGCCAAGCCCCCACCAGGAGCAATCCATACACCGCCGCCAGACCCAGCACCGGCCAGGCCAGGGGATTGGTCAGCCGCATCGGCACGTGTTCCCCCACCACCTGCGGCAGTACCGGCGAACCGATCAGGGTCCGCCAGATGCGGATCATCTCCCAGCCGTGCGGGTTGACCAGCGGGGCGAGCGTGCACGCGAAGGCGATCATCGCGACAACACCCGCCGTCCGCCAGGAATCGATCGGCGTCGGCCGCGGCGTGGCCACCGGTCCGCGGTTGGCAACAAAAATACTTATCCATCCGGCTGCGGCGACGCCGAGCATCACGATCCCGCCGATTACGCCGCCGTGGAGGTTCGTCCACAGCACAAACAGCGGAACCAATCCGACCAGCCGCCACAAGTTGGCCCGTCGCTCTTCCCAGTCCGCCAATGCGGCCATCGTCCAGGCGGTCAGGGCAAGGGTCACCATGTGCGGACGGACGTAATAATGGAACGCCCCGACAAACAGGCAGCCCCCAATGGCCATCCCGGCCAGCCACGGACCCATGCCGGCCTGCACCGTCCGGTGAAACAGCCACGTCGCCGTCGCGGCGATGCCCGTGGCGAAGGCCAGATAGAGCAGGTCACGCCCGCCCAAACGGTGTAGCAGGGCCATGAGCACCTCCGCCCCCCACTGCTGGGGCACCCACCGCTCGCCCGCACAGGTGTAACTGAACGGATCGGTCTGCGGCATGCCGTGATCCATGATGATCTCCCCGACCACCACGTGCCACAAAGAGCCAGGGTCGTAAAAAGCCCGCTCCCGGAACAATGCCAGGACAACCAGCCAGACCAACAGGAAGAACGCCGCCTCGGCTGCAACCCGTCGCATGGCGTCAGGATCCGTATCTGCAGGCCGTATCGAAAAAGGAGCACGTCCGGCGAGTCTGCCGGTTTACCACAAAGCTAGCACACGATCGCCGCCGGGCACGGCACCGTCGGTTGCGGCATCCCCGGTCCTTGCATCTGCCGCCGCGTTGGCTAGATTGATGGCAAAACGTGCGGGAACGCACAGACCGGCCAAACGAGCCACCCGCCCGATTTGACCCGCCGAGGTGGCGATCGCCGCAGCGGAACCTCATAAGTCGCCGCCGGCCCCGCCCTCGCTCCCGCCGTATGGAACCGGACGTTGCCGAAAGCGAACGATCCCCAAAATCGGGGAAACCAACGTAACTCCGATCCTCGTAATAAGTTGGGTTGTCCAGGAGCCTGCCATGCGTCTTCTGTCCCTTCCTTTTATCGGCGGCTGTATCGGCGGCAGCATCGGCGTGATGGTCTGGATTGGCGTAACTCTTTGTCCAGCAACGACTTGTATAGCGGCAAACCCGAACGGCCCCGCCGCTGCGACACTGCGGTCCACCCCCCGGACTATCGCCTCCGTCCAGCCGGAACTGGTGCCCCCCAACCGCCACTACCTGGAGTATGTGCAGGCGGAGGTAGTGCCCTCCAACCGCCAGTACCTGGAGTATGTCCGTGCGGCGGCGGCCCGCAAACGACAGGCCGACGCCGTGCCTGACACCCTGACCCAGTGGCAGCAGCAGGCCAAACAGTTGCGGCAACGGCTCTACGAAGCCTGGGGCGGTGAGGCCTGCTTCCTCCCCCAGCCGTGTCCCCTGGAGCCGCGGCTGCACGGCGAGCCGCTCCGCCGCGACGGCTATACCATCGAGCGCCTCTCGTTTCAGACCCGTCCCGGCGTCCGCATGACCGCTAACCTGTACGTCCCCGACGCCGCACGCACCCGGCCGGCCCCGGCCATCCTCATGGTGCACGGCCACTGGCGGCTGGCCAAGCAGGAGCCGACCGTGCAGTTGCGGTGCATCGGTGCGGCCAAGTTGGGGTTTGTGGTCTTATGCGTGGATGCCTTCGGGGCAGGGGAACGCGGCGTGGGGCCGGCCCTGGGGGAATACCACGGCGAGCTGACCGCTGCCACGCTGCTCCCGGCCGGACTAACCCTTTGCGGGCTACAGGTTTACGAAAACATGCGGGCAGTCGATTACTTGCTGACCCGTCCGGAGGTGGACGGTCGCCGTATTGGCATCACCGGGGCCAGCGGCGGCGGCAACCAGACCATGTACGCCGCCGCGTGGGACGAACGCTTCCGCTGTGCCGTGCCGGTCTGCTCCGTGGGTAACTACCAAGCCTACCTGGGCGTGGCCTGCTGCATGTGCGAAGTCGTCCCGGGTGCCCTCGATTTCACGGAAGAATGGGCCGTGCTCGGCTTGATCGCTCCGCGGCCGCTGATGGTCATCAACGCCGCCAAGGATAGCATCCAGTTTTCCGTCGGCGAAGCCAAAAAGTCCCTGGCCCGTACAGCGGGAATCTACAAACTGTTCGACCGACCCAACCACCTGCGGCATGTGACCTTTGACGAAGGGCACGGCTACAGCAAGGCGATGCGGGAGGCAATGTACGGCTTCATGGTCCAGCACCTGATGGGCCGCGGCGACGGTAGCCCCATCCCCGAGCCGGACCTACGGCCCGAAGACCCGGAGACGTTGCGGTGTTTCCCGGGCAATAGCCGTCCCAAGGATTTCGTGACCGTGCCGGAATTGGCCGCCCAGCAGATGCGGCAGTTGCTCCAACGCCATCCGGTTTCGCTCGCGGCGGAGGAAAGACAGCGACGCCGGCAACGCTTCCGCGATCAGCTCGGGCCGCCCGCCGAACCGTTGCCCGCGGCCCGGACAACCTGGGAGGACGCCGGCGACGGCGCCCTCCACGCGGCGATACAAACCGCAGCCGGCCTCGACTTGCCGGTGCGGCTGGACCATGCCCGCCGGGCCGGACCGGTCGTGATCCTGCTCCATCTCGACGGGGCCGCCGCCGCCCGGCAGGGACAGCTCTACCAACGTCTGCGGCAAGTGGGCGTCCGCGTCGTGACGGCGGACTTGCGCGGCACCGGCAGTCGCGCACCGGAACGCAACCGCATCGGCAACGCCGTGGACCACAACGCCGCTCAGTGGGGGCTATGGCTGGGCCAGCCGCTGCTGGTGCAATGGGTGGCAGACGTGCGGCGGATCGTCGAGGCGTGCCGGACCGTGGATCCGCCGCCGGAAAGATTCATCCTGATCGGCGACGGGCCGGCCGGATTGGTCGCCCTCTCTGCGGGCATCGTCCTGGGCGAACAGACCGTTGCCGGGATCGGCATGGTCCACACGCTGGCCAGTTGGGTTCCGGACGGGCCGTATCGTCAACAGCGGATCGGGACGATCCTGCCGGGATGGGTGCGGGACCATGGCGACATCGGGCATGTGGCCGCCCTGGCGGCGCCGATCCGGCTGGTGATCGCCAGCGGCGTCGATGGGGCCGGACGCCAATTGCCGCTCGAAACCCTGCAGGAACTCTACCGGCCCGCTCAGCCCGTGACGGTCGCCGACAACAAGGACGGGCAGGCTGTACCGCAACCGGTGGTCCTTACCACGCCCGAGCACCTGCTGACCCTTCTGGGACTACCCGCAGCGAAAGAGTGATTCTTGCAGCGGCTACTTCGTCTCATGCGGGGTCAGCGAGCGGCCTGGTGGCCACGGCGTGTCGGACCACCCATAGTCCCCCGTCTGTGCGGCGGCTGATGGGGTCGCGTCGAGGTCCGCCGTCTGTGCGGCGGCTGATGGGGTCGCGTCGAGGTCCGCGGTCTATGTGGCGGTTGCTCTTGTCGTAGCCAAAAGCTACGTCCGCAGCAAATCTGTAAGTCACACCCGGTTGTCAGACGGCGGCGAAGGCTAGGCAGCAGTTATGGCCGCCGAAACCGAAGCTATTGGAGATGGCTTTTTTGAGGCGGACTTCGCGGGCCGTATTGGGGATGTAGTCGAGGTCGCAGCCGCATTCGATGTCTGGTTGTTCCAGGTTGATGGTGGGGTGGAGCAAGCCGTGGCGGAGGCTCAGGACGGTGGCGACGGCTTCGACGCCGCCGCTGGCGCCGAGCAGGTGGCCGATCATGCTTTTGGTGCTGGAGATCATCAGCTTGCGGGCATGTGGTCCGAAGACCAGCTTGATGGCTTTGGTTTCGGCGACGTCACCTAGCGGGGTGCTGGTGCCGTGGGCGTTGATGTACTGGACATCGTCCGGGTTCCAGCGGGCGTCGCGGATGGCGGCCCGCATGGCCTCGGCCGCCCCGATCCCTTCTTCGTGGGGCTGGGTGATATGGAAGGCGTCGGCGGTGTTGCCAAAACCGCACAACTCGGCGTAGACGGGGGCGTTACGGGCCTTGGCCCTCTCGTATTCTTCGAGGATGAGGATGCCGGCCCCTTCGCTGAGGACGAAGCCATCCCGTCCTTTGTCGAAGGGGCGGCTGGCGCGGGCCGGCTCCTCGTTACGTTCGGAGAGGGCGCGGCAGGCGATGAATCCGGCCAGGCCCATGGGGGTGACCGCCGCTTCGCTACCGCCGGTGATCATGACGTCGGCGTAGCCGAAGCGGATGGCGTTAGCCGCATCGGCGATCGCGTGGGCGGCGGAAGAGCAGGCGGTAGAGACGGTGGTATTCGGGCCACGGAGGCCGTAGGCGATCGAGATATTGCCCGCGGCCGAGTTGGCGATCATCTTGGGAATGACAAACGGGTTAACACGCGACGGGCCGCGGCTAAGCAAGGTTTCGTGGCCGTGTTCGAATTCCGACAGGCCGCCGATGCCAGTCCCCAGAATGCAGCCGCAGCGGAAGGGATTTTCCCGGCTAAAGTCCAGGCCGCTATCGCGGATCGCTTCCGCGGCGGCCGCCATGGCGAACTGGCTAAACCGGTCGAGCTTGCGGGCTGTTACCTTGTCAAAATATTTCTCCGGATCGAAACTACGCACTTCGCCGGCAAACTGCACCCGATAGGGCGACGGATCGAAGCTGCGGATGCGGTCGATGCCGCTTTTACCGGCGATCAGGCCGCGCCAGTACTCCGCCACCGACAATCCCAACGGATTGACGGTCCCCAAACCGGTGACCACCACACGTCGCCGCCCGTCCATCAGATCGGTTCCTGTGCCTTCTTCTCCGCCACGGCGTGCTCGACATAGTCGATGATCTCGCCGACGGTCTTGATCTTCTCGGCATCACTATCGGGTATTTGAATGTCAAACTCGTCTTCCAACTCCATGATGAACTCCACCACGTCCAAAGAGTCGGCTCCGATGTCTTCCGGCCCTACCTCCTGTCCCCCTTGGATCGTGGTGGTGCGTTTGATGTTTTCTTTCGGGGTATTAAAATGTTCGCTGATCATTTCGATGACGCGGGCTTCGATCGATTGCTTGTCAGACACGATTGCAACCCTCCGGGTAGCGGCGTTGGCCGCACGATGCGGTGACCGGGAGCCTCGTGGGGTGGCCGACCCGCCACGAGGCCGCACCTGTATCGTATGATCAACACGTTTGACCGGCGACGGCGGCTTGCCGGTTGGACGCCGCCGCCCCCTCCAACATTTCCATTATCTATGAACCATTACCCGCCGTGTAAAGGTGTTTCCGGCCTGTCCGTCTCGATCCCCGTAGTCCTTTACCCGTCGGACAACTTTACGTAAGTCCCTGCCAATCAATCCTTTGCGCGTCAATCCTCCCACGACCGCCCGCTATTCCTTCGCAATTCCTTCGCGGCGGGGTCTGTGGCACCCGTAATAGCCCCGCACGAATACGGCAGGATTGTGCTCCCCGCAACGCATTCGGCATTATCGTACTGACCGCTATCATAACCGGCGGCAGTCGCCGTTGCAACTGCGGCTTGCGCGGGGGCGGGCCGCCGCCGTGGGATCCCCGGGGGGCCGCCGCCGCTCCTTACGCCGGAGCAGCAACACCCCGGCGGGTCATGCGGGGATGTTGATCACCTCTATCCGGCGATCGATCCGCTTGAGCAAGCCGGCCAGTACCCGACCCGGTCCGATTTCGTAAAACCGTTCGATGCCCGCTGCCAGCAGGTTACGCATGGTTTCCTCCCAACGGACGGGCCGAACGACCTGCTGGATCAACAGGTCGGGGAATTCGGCCGGGTCGGTGTGGGGCCGGGCGTCCACATTCGACCACACGGGAATCCGCGGCGGGAGGATGGTTACCTGCTGCAGCGCCTGGGCCAACTCCCGGTCGGCGGGCTGCATCAGGGGCGTATGGAACGCACCGGCGACCGCCAGCCGCACCGTGCGGATGCCGCCGCGTGCGACCGCCAGGCTCTCCAGGCGTTCGATTGCCGCTAGATCGCCGGAGACCACGATGTTGCCGGGACACAGGTAGTTGGCCAGGTACAGGCGGTCCGGCCCGCGGGCTTCGGCCACCAGCTCTTCCACCTGCGGCGTGTCTAGTCCCAGTACACTGGTCATTGCCGAGGGCGTGGCGATTGCTGCCGCCTGCATCGCCTGTCCGCGGCGTTGCACAAGCCGTAGGCCGTCCACAAAGCGGATTGCTCCGGCCACGGTCAGAGCGGTGTACTCCCCCAGGCTCAGTCCGGCCACGGCGACGATCTGGATGTCCTGGGGCATCCCCGCGGTTTGCCAAGCTTCGTAAGCGGCCACGCTGGCCACGTAAATGGCCGGCTGACTGACGTCGGTGGCGTTCAGGCGTTCGGCCGGGCCATCGCGGCACAGTTGGTACAGGTCGTAGCCGAGCACGGCGGAGGCCTCGTCGAAACGTTGCCGCACGCGTGGATCGCGTTCGTGCAGGGCCGCAGCCATGCCGACGTACTGTGCCCCTTGGCCCGGAAATAGCAGTGCGGTCGGCGTCATCCGTCCGTTTCAGGGGTTGTGGGTATGGGGCGGCGTACTGGGGCCGCCGGGATTCCGGTCGTGTGACGATAACCTAAGGGAGCATCGGCGATTCGAGAAGGACCTCTTGCGGAAAATTCGGTCGGGATGCGCCTCCCCTAGCGGGCGGTGGCGGCGAACCGACACCTCGTCGCCGGATCGTGGAAAGGGGCAGCCTTACGGGCTGGCCACGGCGGGCAGGGTTTCCAGCACCGCCGAGATCGCCTGGTTCAACTGCGATCGCACCAGTTGGGCGGCTGACCGCAGGGCGTTGGCAATGGCCACTTCAGTCGACGCCCCGTGGCAGATCACACACACGCCATTGATCCCCAGTAAGGGGGCGCCGCCGAAGGTGCTGTAGTGGTACCTTTGGATCAGCTCCCGCAGGGCTTGCACGGCCTTTTCCTTGTCTGTGGGGAGCGGTTCAATCAGCCGGTCGCGGACGATATTGATCAGGAAATCGAATACCCCTTCGCTCAGTTTGAGGACGATATTGCCGGTGAAGCCGTCAGTGACGATGACATCAGCGACGCCGCGGTGGATGTCGCGGCCTTCCACGTTGCCGATGAAATGTTCCCGCAGCGGCCCTTGTCGCAACAGCTCGTAGGTTCGCTGCACCAGCTCGTGCCCCTTGCCCTCCTCCTCGCCAACGTTCATCAACCCGATACGGGGCTGCGGCACGGCCAAAAATTCCCGGGCGAAAACCGAGCCCATGACCGCGTATTCGATCAGGTGACGCGGTTTGGGATAGACGTTGGCCCCGACATCGATGATGACACTGTGGCCATTGGCCGTCGGCATGACCGCGGCGATGCCAGGACGGTGGACGTGTGGCAGAAACCGGTGAGATTGCAGGCCGCCCGCGACCACCGCACCGGTGTTGCCGGCACTGACCAGTCCGTCTACCTGCCCTTCAGAAAGCAACTGCCAGCAGCGGAAGACGGAAGCCTGCGGTTTACGCCGCAAGGCCTCGCTAGGTTTATCCCGCATCCCGACCACGTCCGGGGCGTGGACGATTTCCAACCTTGCCGGCACCGGCCCGTGAGGGAGTTGCTGGTGGAGCAGTTGCTCCAGCAGGGGCTGGTCGCCAACGAGGACCACCGTCAGATCGGGGATGACCTGCAGGGCCCGGAGGGCTCCGGTCACGTTCGGTGCGGCCCCGAAGTCGCCGCCCATGGCATCGAGGGCGATGCGCATGATGGTTTACCGCGTCGTCGGTTCTTCTTGGGACACTACGATCGCATCGCGGCCCTGGTAATACCCGCAGTTGGGACACGCCCGGTGCGGCAGTATCGGCTCGTTGCATCGCCGACAATACTGCACCTGCACTGCCGTTACGCCGTCGTGGCTGCGTCGATGCCCTTGCCGGGAACGGGATGTCCGCCGCTTCGGTACGGCCATGGCCTTTCCCTCCTCTGTCGACTGGTACTAAACCCTGCACTCCAACAAGGCGGTCATCCTACGGACTGTCCCTTTACCAGTCAAGCATCGAAAATTGGCATGCTCGGTGTTCCCACCCCTAACCGGACAGGAACACCCGTCCCTCTCGCCGGAGCCTGCGGCTGATGGAACGCTACTGTCGGTTATATAGGCCGCGGGGAGCGCCGGGCCGGCCGCCGCCGTTGCACCTGTGTCAACGGAAGGACGGAAAGTTGCGGTGCCGGTCATGGTTTTTTGAGTTATAACAACATATGCATGCATATTGTAAATTTGTCAAGTAACAAGTGTGCAGATTTTTCAAGAAAATTAGATGAAGGGTGGCGGGCCGATCCTGTGCAAGCCCCCGAGGCGAGGGTGAAAGGGTGGAACGATTGTGGGCACCGTGGCGTCTGGCCTACGTGGCGGCCCCGAAACAGTGGCAGACCGGGGAGACGCCGCAGGAGTGTTTCATCTGCCAGGGGGTCAGTGCGCCGTGGCCGCAGCGGCGATCCCGTTACGTGGTTTATACCAGCCGCAGCGGGGCCGTCATCCTCAACCGCTTCCCGTATAACAACGGACATTTGCTGATTTGCCCGATACGCCACGTGGCTGGCCTGGACGAGCTGAGCGACGAGGAATTGCTGGAGTTGCAGCATCTGTTGCGGCAGTTTATGGGGATCATTCAAAAACGGATGAATCCGGACGGATTCAACATCGGTTTGAACCTGGGGCGAGCGGCCGGGGCCGGCCTGCCGGGCCACCTGCACTGGCATTTGGTGCCGCGCTGGCAGGGGGATACCAACTTCATGCCCGTCATTGCGGACACACGGGTGCTCGTACAATCGTTGGAGGCGTTGTATGATGTATTGACGGAAGAACTGGCAGCGGCCGGTATGGCGACGCCGCCCGCCGGCCCGGGACCGTCACCATGATCACGACTCATCCATCACCCGCAGGGGCCGCTAACCTGGCGGACTGGGAAGAGTGGGAAGAGCAGTGGCTGGCCCCCTATGCCATGCGGTCGCGGGCTTCAGCTGGTCGCCGCCACCCGGAGCCGCCCCACCCGTACCGTACGATCTTCCAGCGGGACCGGGAACGGATCGTCCATTGCACCGCCTTCCGCCGCATGACCGGCAAGACACAGGTCTTGGTCGCCAGCGTCAACGACCATCACCGCACCCGTCTGACCCACACGCTGGAAGTCGCCCAGATTGCCCGCACCGTGGCCCGGCGGCTACGGTTGAACGAAGATTTGACCGAGGCCATTGCCCTGGCCCACGACATCGGCCATCCCCCCTTTGGCCACGCCGGGGAGGCAGCCCTCAACGAGTGCCTGCGCGACTGCGGCGGCTTCGACCATAACCTGTTTGGCCTGCGGCGGGTCGATGAATTGGAGGAAAAATACCCGGATTTCCCTGGCCTGAACTTGTCATTTGAGGTCCGGGAGGCGTTCGTCCAGCACAGCGGGCGGCGGGATGCCCCCGAATGCGAGGAGTTCCGCCGTTGCGGCCGGCCGCTGCTCGAAGCGCAGGTCGTCGATGTGGTCGATACGATCGCCTACGATACCCACGATGTCGACGATGCGTTGGGGCTAGGCATCCTGCACCTGGAGGAGTTGCAGGATGTTCCATTTTGGTCTGTCGCCGCCGAACGTGTCCGGCGACACTCCCCCGGCCTGCAGGGCCAGCCGCTGCGGGTAGCCGTCGTCCGCGAGCTGATCGCCTGGCAGGTCACCGACCTGATTGACGAAACCATGCGGCGGCTGGAGACGTACAATATCCGGACGGTGGAAGACGTGCGAGCCGCGCCGCAGCCGCTGGTAGGATTTTCCCAGGAAGTTGCGGAGCTTAAGCAGCAGTTTGAAGATTTCCTGCTGCAGCGGGTATATCGTCACCACAGCGTGCTACGGATGACCCACAGCGGCCAGCGGATCATCGAGGAGCTGTTTGATGAGTATGTGCGTCGGCCCGAGCTGTTGCCAGAGAAACACCTGCGGCGATGGGTGGGGGCGTGCGAACGGATTGGGCCGCCGCCCCGCCACTGGCTGACCACCGCCCGCCGCACCGAAGACCGCCTCGAACGCGTCGTGGCCGATTACCTCGCCGGAATGACCGACCGCTTCGCCCAAATGGAGTACCGCCGACTGTTTTTGCCCAACACCGAACTGTAACCGCCGCCGCGAGATCTCCCCATGCTTTTGGTCCTTCTGCGTATTGCCTATGTCGTGATTGTGGTGGCGATGACGGTCTATGCCGTCTCTATTTTCATTGAGCGGGAGCAATATCTCAGCGCTGCGGCGGTCGCCGCTGTATTCCTGCTAGGCGGCGGCATCGTCTTACTCACGGATCTGCGCGAAAAACACAAAAAGATCACCACCATCTCGGCCGTCTATTTCGGCTTGCTGCTCGGGCTGCTGGTCGGCTGGCTATTGGCCATTGCCTCGCAGCCTCTGCTGGAATCGGTATTCCCGGAAAACCGGCAAATGGTGCAGATCGGCCAGGCGCTGATCACCGTGATCAGTTGCTATGTGGCGATCTCCACCCTGCTGCAGACCAAGGACGAGTTCCGGTTCATCATCCCGTATGTGGAATTTTCCAAACAGGTCAAAGGGGGCCGGCCGCTGGTACTGGACACCAGCGTGATCATTGACGGCCGGATCGCCGATATTTGCGAAACACGCCTGATCGACACCAAACTGATCGTGCCGCGGTTCGTCCTGCAGGAGCTGCAGGCGATCGCGGACAGCTCCGACCGCCTCAAGCGCAACCGTGGCCGCCGCGGCCTCGATATTCTCAAGCGGTTGCAAACCAATCCGAAGGTGGAGCTGGAGGTCCACGACGGGAACATCCCTGAGCTGCGGACCGGTGAGCGGATCCGTGTCGATGAACGCCTGGTGCTGCTGGCCAAGGCCCTCAACGCCCGGGTGGTCACCAACGATTTCAATCTGAACAAGGTGGCCCAAGTGCAGGGGGTGGATGTCATCAATCTGAACGAACTGGCCAACGCCTTGAAGACGGTCGCCTTGCCGGGCGAGTCGATGACCGTGCGGGTGGTCCGTCCCGGCGACCAGATCGGCCAGGGGGTCGGATATTTGGATGACGGTACGATGATTGTGGTGGAGCAAGGGCGTCCGTACATCGGCCAGGAGGTCACGATTGTAGTGACCAGCGTGCTGCAGACGCCGGCGGGGCGGATGATTTTCGGTCGCCCCGACCAGCGGAGCAGCAGCTCCGTTACACCTTATCCGTCCGCCGGATCCGGCACAACCGCTTCCGGCGGCGGCGTCGCGACTCGTCCCGGCGATTCCCGCAGTGGGGATGCCCCCTCCCCACCTGCCGATAACAGCTAATGCGGCCGCAGCAGGTGCGGCGACGACAATCGTGACCAACCGTTGGCTTTCGCCAGCGACAATCGTGACCAGCCGTTGGCTTAGGCTGGCGGCGATCGCAGCTGGTCGCTGGTGACGTCAGTTTCCGCTGGCGGGTCTTCCGCCGCATGCCGCCGCGGGCGGGGCCGCCGAGGGCGTTCCCATGACTTGCCGCAACGTCCGGATGCTCAGCGGTGTCCTGATCGGCGGCGGACTGCTCGCCGGGCCGGTGCTGTTGGCGTTGGCCCAGAAACCGGCAACGGACAAGGAGCCGGCCGCCAAGGGGACGCCGCCCGCGTCTTCGGACGTCGAACTGGTCGAGCGGCTGCTCCACGCCCGTAAGGAATACGAAAACAGCCTCAAGGCCCTGTACGAACATTACCAACGGGTCGGCGACCTGCAGCGGATGCAGTGGGCCGAACAGGAGCTGCTCGGCTACCACCTGTTGTTCAAGCCGTCGTACAATCTCGACGTCCGGGATGTGCCCCCGGCCACGCTCAAGGCCGAACAGAACATCCGCGAAGCCAACGAGCTGTACCGCCTGGCCATGGAGTATAAGGGCAAGGGCTTTGGCAACGACTATATCCTCAACCAGCGGCGGGCCGAGATCCTCCTGCGGGAGATTCTGGAAAAATATCCCAACTCGGACAAAATCGCCGACGTGGCCTACCAGCTCGGCGACATCTACGAGAGCCGGGCCTTCCGCCAATACGACCGCGCCGCCCGTTACTTTGAGCGGGCCTTCCAGTGGATGAAAGGGGGGCGGACCGACGCCCGCCTACGTGCGGCGATCCTCTACGACCGCTACCTCAACGACAAGACTCGGGCCATCGAGCTGTATCGGGAGCACATCGCCCACGACACGGACCCGGACCGCATCCGTCAGGCGGAGCGTCGTCTGGCCGAGCTGACCAGCAAGAAGTGACAGCCGGTCGCTGGATCAGGCCATGGTAGCTGCGCTGGTGCTGCCAAACGCTGCGGGTTTGTGGCTCTTCCCGCCGTGCGGCAGTCGCCCTAGCGGCTAAAGTACACCGCGTTTTTCCCGAACAGCTCCTCCAACGCCGTCACGTCGATGTGGGCCGGATCGACCCGGTAATCCTCATGCAGCCGCAAGTAAGCCTGCCGCCCCTTCGGATCGACGATGCTCAGATAGACGGGACAGGGGCCGGGCTGGTTGGCCAGGATCTGGCGCAACCCGTCGAGCTTCAGGAGTGCTTCCGGCTGTTCGGAGTAGGGGAGGCGGATGACCAGGCTTTTGGTCAGCTCGCGGCGGGCTTCCTCGAGCGTGAGGATGCGTTTGACGACGAAATCGGGTTCGGCCCGGTCGGGAGGCAGGCTCAGGTTTCCCTCGAAGAGGCAAACGGCGTCTTCTTGGACGCGGTCGCGGTAGCGGGCATACTCGTCCGACCAGAGGATACAGCGGACGCTGCCGCTGAAGTCCTCGACGCGGAAGGTGGCGTAGCGGCGGCCGGCGTTACGGCCGCGGCTGGCGGTGCGGATGGTCAGATCGACGATCATGCCGCCGATGCGGACTTCCTGCGTCGGCTTGGCCTTGACCAGCTCGGCACACTCGTGCGTACGGAACCGCCGGATCTGTTCCTCGTGCTGGGCCAGGGGGTGGCTGGACATGTAGAAATCGAGGGCCTCCTTCTCGAACTTGAGTTTTTCCATTTCGCTCCACTCTTCGACGTCGGGGAGGGCATCTCCGGGCGGGGTCGGGTGGGCGTGGCCGTTTTGGCCGGCTGGCTCGCCGCCGCTTTCCAGCAGCCAGTCCATGAGGTTTTTCTGGCCGCGGCGACGGTCGAGTGCTCGTTCTTCGGCGGCCTGATAGGCCCGTTCCACCGCCGCGAACAGGGCGGCTCGCTTGCCGAAGGCGTCAAAGGCCCCGGCCATGATCAGTCGTTCCACCGCCGAGCGGGGCACCACCCGCCGGTCTATCCGTTCGCAGAAGTCGAACAGTCCGTTGAACGGTCCGCCGCTGCTGCGGGCCCGCACGATCTCCTCCGCCGCCGCCCGCCCGACCCCCTTGATCGCCGTCAGGCCAAACAATATGCGGTGGCCGTCCACGTCGAATTCGGCCATGCTGCGGTTGATGTCCGGTGGCAGCACCTCCAGCCCCATGCGGCGGGCCTCGGCGATGTGGTCGACCAGTATCTCCCGCTTGTTGCCGTCGTCGATTTCCGAGGACAGCAACGCCGCCATGAACTCCGCCGGGTAGTGGCATTTCAGGTAGGCCGTCTGGTAGGAGACCAAGGCGTAAGCGGCACTGTGCGATTTATTGAAGCCATATTTGCCGAACTCTTCGATGAGCGAGAAGATGCGGGCGGCCTGTTCCTCGGCCAGGCCGTTGGCTACCGCGCCGCGGAGGAACTCTTCGCGGCGGGCCTCAATGACCTCACGGTTTTTCTTGCTGATCGCCTTGATGCAGGCATAGGCCTTGGACAGCTCGATGCCCCCCAGGCGATTGAGGATCCGCATGATCTGCTCTTGGTAGACGATCACCGAGTAGGTTTCGCGGAGGATTTCCTCCATGACGGGGTGGAGGTAGGTGGGCGTTTTGCGGCCGTGCTTGCATTCGATGTATTCGTCGACCAGGCCACCTTCGAGCGGGCCGGGGCGGTACAACGCCGTGCAGGCGATAATGTCCCGGATGTTGTCCGGCTTCATCCGCTTGAGCAGCTCGCGGATGCCTTCCGATTCAAACTGGAAGACCCCCTTGGTTTCGCCCCGCTGCAGGAGCTGGTAGACCTGCGGGTCGTCCAGGGGGATCGAGTAGGGGTCGATTTTCTCGTTGCGGGTGCGGGCGATCAGCCGCAGGGTGTTGTCGATGAGGGTGAGGGTGCGCAGGCCGAGAAAGTCCATTTTGAGCATGCCGACTTTCTCGAGGACCGTCATTTCCCACTGCGTGGTGATGGCGATGGCACCGTTGCCGGCATCGGCGGCGTCCTCCCCGTCATTGCGGCGGACGACCCGTTGGACCGGGACGTAATCGGTGATCGGCCCGTTGGCGATGACCACGCCCGCGGCGTGCGTGCCGGCGTTGCGGTTGATCCCCTCGAGCTTGAGGGCGATGTCCACCATCTGCCGTACTTGTGGGTCTGACTCATATTCCCGCCGGAAATCCGGGCTTTCCAGCGCTTCCCGCAGGCTGGCGACGATCGCCCCGCGTGTGGGGACGAGCTGACAGATCTGGTTGACCCGCTCCAGCGGCACTCCCAGGACGCGGCCGACGTCCTTGAGGGCCGCCTTGGCGGCGAGCGTGCCGAACGTGCCGATCTGGGCGACCGACTCGATCCCGTATTTCCGCTTGACGTACTCGATGACCTGTTCCCGCCGGTCCTGACAGAAGTCGATATCGATGTCCGGTGCCTCGTTGCGGTTGGGGTCGAGGAAACGCTCGAATAGCAGGTCGTATTCCAGAGGATCGACGTGGCTCAAGTGCAGCACGTAGCTGACGATGGCCCCGCAGGCGGAGCCGCGGGCGGAGCAGGGGATGTGGTTGTCGCGGGCGTAGCGGACGAAATCCCAGACGATCAGGAAATAGCTGGCAAAGCCCATGCGGCAGATGATGTTCAGCTCGTGTTCGAGCCGTTGCACGGCGGCGGGCGGCGGTGGGTCGCCGTAACGCTGCTTGAGCCCGGCCTCGCACAATGCCCGTAGGTACTGTTCCGGCGTCTGCCCGTGCGGTGGGGTAAACACCGGGAAATGCCGCTTGCCGAATTCGATCTGGATATCCACCTGGTCGGCGATCTGCTGCGTGCGGGCGACCGCATCTTCCATGCCGGCAAACAGGCGGTACATTTCCTCGGGGCTGCGAACGTAGTAGGGGTTGGGGAGCCGCCCTTCAGGGTATTGCCGCCGCCGCGGATCGTGCTGCCGGCGGGTATTGATGCAGAATAAAACGTCGTGGGCGACGGCGTCGTCGGCGAGCAGGTAGTGGGCGTCCGCCGTGGCGACAGTGGGGATGCCTAGGCGTTGGGCGATCTCGATGGCCACGGGCGTGCACTGGTCCTGCAGGTCCAGGCCGTTGTTTTGCAGCTCGATGTAGTAGTCCTCGCCAAAGACTTTCTGGAACCACGCCGCCAGACGCTCGGCTTCCGCCCGTTTGTCCTGCAGGATGAGCTGATTGAACAGTCCGGCCAGGCAGCCGCTCAGGACGATCAGCCCCTCACGGTGGGCCTCGAGCAGCTCGCGGTCGATGCGGGGGTGGTAGTAGAACCCTTCCAGATAGGCGATACTGGCTAGTTTGATGAGGTTGCGGAAGCCGGTGGCGTTTTTGGCCAGGATCGTCAGGTGCGTGGCGGCCCCGGATTCGCTGCGGGCCGTCCGGTCGGTGCGGCTGGTCGGGGCCAGATACGCTTCATAGCCGATGATCGGGTTGATGCCGGCCTTGCGGCATTCGGTGTAAAACTCGATCGCCCCATAGAGGTTGCCGTGATCGGTGATGGCACACGCGTTCATCCCCAGCTTCTTGACGTGCTCCACCAGCGGCGGGATGCGGTTGAACCCGTCCAGCAGGCTGTAGTGCGTATGCAGGTGCAGATGGACAAACGAGCGTGCGGCCATGAGTATACAACGATCCTTGGACAATGACAATACTTCCCCCGCCGACGCCCGCGGGCGTCGCCAGCGCATTGTTATACCACATCGGGCAGCCCCGGCGGTACGTCGGCTGCAGCAGCGGCGAGTTAAACGGGCCACGCCGCGTCCGTACGACCGTTAGAAGGGGCACGTTCCCGCTCGACCGGCGGCTCGCCGGCTCCGGGAATGACAGATCGGGCATTAACTAATGTCTTCGCCGTTGGGACGCCGGTGGGGCGCGGTGGTCCTGTTGCGGGCGAGAGGTCGTATATTACAAATATGTACCCAATTTGTTGCCGAGTCAAATGCCGTGAGCCGGAAATTTTCATCGTTATCGGACGAACAACTGTTGATGCACCTGCAACGGGGCCGGCGGGAAGCGCTGGACGAGCTGATTCGCCGCTATGAACACGAGCTGTACGGCTATTTGCGGCGATACACCGGCGACGACGAGTTAGCCCAGGACGTGTTCCAAAACACGTTTTTGCACGTCTATTTGAAGATCGAGCAGTACGAGCCGGGGCGGGCGGCCCGACCGTGGCTTTACGCCATCGCCACGCACCAAGCGGTAGACGCTCTGCGGCGTCGGCAGCGACAGCGGGACCGTACCGCTCCCCTGCTGGCCGATGGCGAGCAGGGGGATATGCCGTTTGTTGCGTGGGAGCCGGCAGCAAGAGAGTCGGACGACCCTCTGGACTGTCTGGCCCGCTCGGAGCAGCAGGCATTGGTACGGTCCGCCGTCGCCGGATTGCCGGAGTTCTTGCGACAGGTCGTGCTGCTGGTTTATTTCCAGGGACTGAAATACCATGAAGCGGCGGAGGTACTGGGCATCCCCGTTGGAACGATCAAGTCGCGACTCCACAATGCCTTGAAGCGACTAATGGACATTTGTTCAGATAAAGATGCCACGCTCGGGTTGCCCCCGAAGGATCACGCCTGCGACATTGTTTTACCGAGGCTAGCACGCCGGTGAGATCATGCGACGGGACCAGGTGTTGATCGATTACCTGTTGGATACGCTGCCGCCGGAGCAGCGGCGACAGGTTGAGGATCGTCTGCACGCAGACGCTGCGTGGGCGGCACGGCTAGAGCAGTTGCGGCGACGCCTGCGGCCGCTGGAACGGGAACGGCGAGCAGTCCTCCCGCCCCCCGGACTGGCCCGGCGAACCATCCGGGCCTTGCACCGGTTGCTTCCCCGCTGGCCGTCGCCGATCTGGTTATCGACATTGCCGCGGGCGCCTCGTCCGGATCGCGATGCCGTGGCCGTGCCAGCACCACGCCGGGCCGATGTGGTCATCGCCGCCTCGATTCTGTTGGTCAGTGCCGCTTTGGTGTCCTGTGCCATCGGCAAAATCCGTGTCCAGTCCCATTGGGCAGGCTGTCAAAATGCCTTACGCGACGTGTACTACGGATGGCAGGGAACGCTCAGGTCCTCGGCGCGTGCGGCCGCGACCGCTGAACGGATAGCTACGGATCCGCTTGCTTGCGACATGGAACCCGCCCATTGGTCACGGCCGGCGGGCGATCTCTTTGCCACTGCCATCAGCAGCCAAATCATCACGATGTGCAATTGTCAGGAGTGTGGTCCGCCGCAAATTGCTACCCATCCAGCAGCCGCGCACCGCCGGGAGGGGCTGCCAGTGAACGGCGAAGGGCGCAAACGGGGATTGTGGGATAGCTACCCCGATGGCAATCCTTTTCGGCCACGCTTCATGACCTCGGCGGTTGTCCCTCCGGCTGTCCCTTTACCGGCTGGCACGGACAATGGGTATTGGCGAGTCGTCGCCGCTTACGGAATCATGCCGTCTCCTGCGGATGGAGCTGGACCGAGACATTCGGCGGGATGGGAGAACATGACCGCCGCGTGCGGGCCGGAGTGGCTCCGTGAGGGCGGACACTGTCTGTTCCGAGGCGGACACTGTCTGTTCCGGGACGGGCACGTGGTGAGGAATCCGGCGACATGTCTGCCGCTGTTGCCGTAGTTGTCATCAGGCTTGCCGGTAATTCCTGTGTGGGCACAATCGATAGTTCCATTTTCCACGCCGCCTGAGTGGTTGATTTCGGTCACGACTCTGGTCGCGAGTTTGGTCACAGCTCTGTAATACACGCCGAGATCGCACGACGTTTTTGATGTGAGCAGAATTTTGCTTATCCCAAAGACGGGTCGCGGAACCGTCGGGTGGATCTTCACAATAAAAAAATGTCTGGGCACAATCAAATTTGTGTCGAAACGGCGTCAATGATGTGCTATCACTTTAATTAGCACACACGTGGAGACGCTTATCGGACAACAGCGGCTTGGTCGCTCAGTCCCAAGCCGTGATGCTGCGGACAGCTCATATGGCGGGAAGCAAGCGACTCATCCGGTTACGTGGGATCGGCGACCCGATCAAGGGGCGGACGTGGGAGTCGGATATTCCATTGCGTGTCGGACGGTTGCAAAGCCTGGAGGTAGTGATCGATGATCCGTCGGTCAGCCGCCGCCACGCCGAGATTGGATGCGGTCCGGAAGGTTGGTACGTCCGCGATTGTGAGAGCACCAACGGGACCTACGTCAACGGCGTGCGGATCAATAGCCTGGTGCCGCAACCGCTGCGGTCCCGCGACATCCTGCAGTTCGGCAAGGTGGCTATGCTGGTCGAAGACACGGATGTGCACATTGACCCCCAGCCGTCGTCCCACCATCATGTGCTAGCCACAGCGGCGTCCAGCTATGAAGATGGCATCCGTCGGCTGGCCTTCGACCGCGAGCAGCGGCCCCGGCCGGGGGACCAACTGATCGCCCTGTTACGGGCCGGGCAGCACTTCGTGAACCTGCACAGCGTCCACGAGCTGTATCAGGCCATCCTCAACGACGCGGTCAGCGTCCTGTCCGCCCAGCGGGGTGCTATTGTCCTAGCGGATACCACGCAGTCCGAGGTTCGCTGGCATGTCGCCGCTGTCGCCCACGGACGCGGCTATCCCGGCGGTGCGTTTCACTATTCCCGTAAACTGACGCAACGATGTTTTTCGACGGGGCTTTCGCTGTTGTACAGCACTTTCACCGCCGTAGATAGCGACACGCGGCTGGGCCAAAGCATTGCCGAAGGGGCGATGGGGAGCGTGCTGTGCGTGCTGTTGCGGACGCCGCGGCGGCGAGTCGGCGTGCTCCACCTCGACCGTGCCCTTGACCAAAACCCATTTACAGAAGACGACTTGCATCTTGCCGACGCCCTCGCCGCCCACGTCTCCGCCGCCATCGAGAGTGCCCTGTTGCTGCAACAGCAGCGGGACCTGTTCCTCAAAACGATCACCACCCTCGCCCAGGCGGTGGAGCTGCGGGACGACTACACCGGCGGCCACACTCAGCGGGTTACTAGTTACGCCTTGTTGCTCGCGGAACAGTTGCAGTTGGGGCCGGAACAGATCGAAATCGTCCGCCTGGGCAGCCCGCTCCACGATATCGGCAAAATCGGCATCGATGACGCCATCCTCCGCAAACCTGGCCGTCTGACCGCCGAAGAGTACGCAGTGATGCAAACCCATACCGTAAAAGGAGCGGAAATCCTCAGCAACATACCCGAGATGGCCCCCATCATCCCGATTGTCCGCAGTCACCATGAACGCTGGGACGGCACGGGTTACCCCGACCGGCTTCGCGGAGAGGAGATCTCGCAGTTGGCCCGGATTGTGGCGGTGGCAGATGCCTTCGATGCGATCACTTCGCCGCGGCCGTATTACACTACCCGCCCCCGTCCGGCGTCCTGGGCCTTTGCCGAACTGCAACGCCAGGCCGGCAAGCAGTTCGACCCCGTCTGTGTGGAGGCTTTCCTGGCCATCCGCTCCAAAATCACCGAAACCATGGCCCGCTTGCTCCCCCACACGGATTGGGATGAACAGTATGAACATCCCACCATCAACGAACTGCCTATCAGCGAGGAAATTCTGGCGGATCCGCGGTACTGATCCTCACCCGGCGTCCGACAAAGGTTGGGAGGCTCTTCCGTTCATCCATGCTCCGGGCAAAATGCTGTTACGATCATCTGCCCGGTAACGGGGGCTGTCCAAATTGTGGACAGCCGCATAACTACGGCGATTGTGGACAGTCGCACAGCCACGCGGCAAGCTGTTCGGCATCGCGGTAATCGGGGATGATGGCGTCGGCGCCTGCGGCGACCAGTAGCTGCCGCTTCTGCGGATGCGGCGTCGTCGCCATTATCCCCGCCGGATGAGTGGCCACGCCGATGGCAGTCCCGCCCAGCTCCTTGATGACCCGGGTCTCGATCACGCCGTCGCCGAAGCCGATCAGTTGCTCCCCTGACCAGCCGTATTGTTTGCGTAAGTTGTTGATAACATCGGCTTTAGTAAAATGAGGGTCATTGCCGCGCGGGGCGAACAGGCCGCCGGTGATATACGGCGTGATCCCCAGTAGCCCGGCTTCGGCGCACACCTGCTCATAGTCGGTGCCGCTAATGACGCAGGTGATGATCCGGCGATCCTGGAGTGCCTGCAGGAAGCGGTGGGTTCCGGCGACCGTCCAGGCTGCAGCGGCGGCTGGCCCCCCCTGCCGCACGGCGGCGTAGCGGGCTTCCAGCATCGCGGCGAGCCGCTGGCGATAGGTTTGCAGGCAGGCGTGGGGATCGACCGGTCCTGCGCCGCGCTGACGCACCGCCTCGGCGAATACTTCCATTTGCCGCAGCGGCGGCGAGCCGTTCTCTGACAGGATGAGCTGCTCGATGGATTGGCAGGTCGTCTCTGGTTCGTCCGCGGGTAGCCCCACCGCTTGCCACTGCTCCCATAGCACCGCGGTCATGACCTGCGGCCAACCTTCCCGCAGTAACGACAGGGTCCCGTCGAAATCGAAGATCGCCGCCCGGTAGCAGCCGCGCGGCAACCGCGGGTGAACGAGTTCCATCATAACCCCAAGCCGGCCATAGGGTTAGCTAAACAGGAGCGGTTAGGGGTGGGGGGCCTCACGGATTTTGATCATGCGGACCGAGTTGCCGGGCGGGTAGTATTCGACCTGGGTCATGAAGCCGCGAATCAGCAGCAGGCCGCGGCCGCAGGGGCGTTCGATGTTGTCCGGATCGGTGGGGTCGGGGACTTCATCCGGGTTGAAGCCACAGCCTTCATCCTTGACGTAGATTTCGACTTGGCGGTCATTGATCGCGTAGCGGATGTGGACCTTTTTGTCCGGATCCATCTGGTTGCCGTGCTTGATGGCGTTGACCAGCGCTTCTTCTAAGGCCAGCTTAATGGCGAAGATGTCGTGTTCGGAATAGCCCCACCGTCGGAGGGCGTCCTCGATCAGCGACTGGATCCGGCGGGCTTCGGCCAGATCACTAGGGATCAGCAGCTCGTGGTGGCTACTCATCAGCCCCTGCGACCCATCGATAGATGCGGCCACGATTCCACCCTTTCTACGGCCAGAGCTGAAAACTGGTGCGCCGAACTATCAGTCACATGTTTCATAGTACATCTTTCAGATGGTTGACGGCCAGAGTCAAAAAGATTGCAATCCGGCTTGCTCGTCGGCGACGATCGTCAGGATGCGGTCCAGACGTGTAATTTTGAAAACTTCCAGAATGTCTTTGGAAATATTGCACAGCACCAGCTTGCCTTGAACGCCTTGCAATTTGCGGTGGAGCGTAATCAGTTTGCCCAACGCCGCACTGGACATGAATTCGACGTTGCCAAAATTCAGCAGGATTTTGCGACGCCCCAGCTCGTCCACCAGACGGAACAGATCGTCGCCGATCATCTGGATGTTCTGTTCGTCTAAGATTTTCTTGTCAACAAAGTTGACGACGGTAATGTCGCCGATGTCTTCCACCTCGAGCCGGCGCCGCCGGGTTGATTCAGTAGCCATGAGCGTTCCTCACCTAGGTGTGGAGCGTACCAGTTACTCTCACCATATCGCACGTCCCGTTGGGATTACAAGGTAGGCGCTGTCTGCAAATGCTCCCCAACGTACGGCGTAAGGCCAACTTATGGCAGTATATGCATCATTTAAGGTTACACCATAACTGTCAAGACGATATGGCCAAAAACTGGCCCCTTTCGTATCGGTTTTATCGAAGCTGTGTCGCCGGATGTGTTGCGGCGTCGCTCCCACCCCATCGGCCTGCGGCGGATGACACTCCCCCGACGATGGGGCGACAACGGACGGGAAGGCATCCGCGGCACGGGACGGCAGGGCATCCGCGGCACGGGACGGCAGCGGGAGGGCGGCCGCCTCGCCGGGGAAGGATTTGCGGTTGTGCGACCCATACGACCGCTTTTTTCATGCACGGGTCGCTGGGAGCGAATGTCCGTTATCCGAGAAGGAGCAACAGATAGGAGGAGTATCCGTTCATGCGTTTGGCGACCATTCAGACCGCATCCGGCCCGCGGGCGGCCGTGGCAACGGAGCGGGGATATGTCGATCTCCAGGCGACCGATCCAGGGCTGCCGGGGTGCGTCAAGGCCCTTCTGGCCGCCTCCCCGGCGGTCAAGCGGGCCGCAGCCGAAGCGGCTGCCTCGCCCGCAGCGGTCGTTTATCCCTACGAATCCACTCGCCTCCTGCCACCGGTCCCCAATCCCGGCAAAATTTTATGCATCGGCCTCAACTATCGCGACCATGCCCGCGAGGGGGGCAAAGCCATTCCGGACGAACCGGTCCTGTTTGCCAAGTTCCCCAACGCCCTGTTGGCCCACGGCGAAGCGATCCGCCTGCCCAAGGTCGCCCACAAGGTCGATTACGAGGCCGAATTGGTCGTGGTGATCAGTAAACGCGGCAAACACATCCCCAACGATGCCCGGGCCTATGAATACGTCGGCGGCTACACCTGCGGCCACGACGTCAGCGCCCGCGACTGGCAGTTCCGCGGCGAGGAGAAACAGTGGACCATCGGCAAAACCTTTGATACCTTCGCCCCGGTCGGCCCGGTGATCGTCACGACCGATGAAATCCCTGACCCGCACCAGTTGCAGATCCAACTGCGTCTCAACGGCACAATCATGCAGAATTCCAGCACGCGCGAGTTCATTTTCGGCGTGCCGCACCTGCTGTCCTATCTGTCGCAGGTGATGACGTTGGAGCCGGGGGACCTGATCTTCACCGGTACGCCGCCCGGCGTGGGGATCGCCCGCAAGCCGCCGGTGCTGCTGCAGCCGGGGGACGTCGTCGAGGTCGAGATCGAAAAAATCGGCGTGCTCAAAAACGTCTGTGTCGCCGAAAGCTAACTGGCGTCGCCTCGTCAGCTCACATTCATTGACCCGTTGGACTGTTTGAGTCGCTTGACCGTTTGATCTTCTTGACTACCCTGTACTCTTTATCATTTGATCCGCATTATCATTTGATCCGCCGTATCATTTGAGCCGTTCTTCGTGAAAGGTGCTGTGGTACTCGTAACGGCTCCCCGGCCCGGCGTAGTCGGCGAGCGTTTCCTTGACCTGCAGGCGGGACCCCAGATACTCCCCCGCGCGGAGGTCGAACTCCACCGTGCCCTGCCACAGATACGGCAACAGGGCCAGCCGCTCGGCGACGCTCGCCGGCCACTGCGTGCACCGTGTGCTGACCTGAATGACCGCCTTGCCTTTGTCAATGGAGTTGCAGCGATACTGCTGGACGCAGGGGAAGGCGTCGCCGACGCCGTGCGGCGGGTCGATGACGACCCCGAAGGTGCGTTCCCATTGCTGATCCGGACGAATCCCCGTAGCGGGCAGGATCAGGCGGAACGGAAGCTCGGCCTCCAGACGCCGGGCCGAGCTAACCACCGCATCGACCACAGCGCGGACCTGGCCGTGGCGGTCCAGCCGCACGGTCAAGATCGGCTTGTTCAGGTAATGGGCCATCTCTTTGGCGTCCTCTGGCTTTTGCGAATCGCGGACGAGCGGCTCCTCTTTGCCGCGTTGCAACTGCTGCCGCATGCGGAGGATGGTCAGCTGCAAGGTGGCCGTGCCGTCCGGGTCCACCGAACGCACCTGCCACTGTCGAACCAGCTCGAGGTCCGTGCGGACTTCCGTTATCTGCGGCTGCCGGCTGCGGGGATCGACAAGCGTCTCGCGGACCACCGTCTGCTGGCGGATACGATAGGCCAGCTCCTGCGACTCCTGCCAGCGGAAGACGGCCGGAACCGGCACGGTCGCGTGGCTAGCGTTCGGCTGGGCACTGTCCGCCGCCGCGGTGATCCCAGCGGCTACGATTCCGGAAGCCGCTAGTGTCACGTAACGCGTCAACCACACAATGGCACAGTTTGACACACGCCCGCACCGGGTTGCCCGCATTGCAACATCTCCGACAAACGGTCCAGACCCAATTTCAAGAGGGGAGTTTTAACGTCTGCCATGTAGCAGCGGTAGGCCAAATTCGACGGAGAGCGGCCCTCCGCGACATGCGACCGTTCCGTTTGAAAAAATTTTCGATTCAACGATTTGACTTTTCGACGATTATGGTGTATATTTGTATAAACTGATAAAGTCTGACAAACGGTCATGACGAAGGCAGTTGTGGTACTTTAGGCCGGCTAGGCCACGGTCGGATGAATAGGATCAGCCCAAGCCACAAACTGAAACACGTTGCGGGCACCCAGTCCCCCAGCTCGGCATATATGGATCGGCGGCGGTCGATGGGCACCACGGCGGTCACGATGGCTTCGACTTTTTTGGATTTCACCCAGTCTCGCGGCGAGTCGGCAGGCTCCGGCAAGGCAATGACCCGCCCGTCCGGGTCGATCACGCCGGATATACCCATGTTGACGGCTCGCACGAAGCTGCGGCGGGTCTCCACCGCTCGGAAGCGGCAGATGGCCAGATGCTGCTCGTGCTCTTCGGTGCCGTCGAACCAGCCGTCGTTAGAGATGTTGACGAAGAAATCGACCGACCCTTCCGCGGCGTGGGCTGCCGCCGCTGCCGCCGCTGTCGCCGGACCGGCCACATACTGTCGGGCCAGGTACGGATCGGTATCTTCATAGCAGATCAGGCAGGCGAAGGACCATTTCCGGCCGTCCGCCGCGCGGAAGCGGAAACGCGTCCAATCCTCGCCGGGCTGGCAGGCGTATTCGCGTTCGTAGGGCGTAAGCCGGTGCAGAAACGGCACAACATCGCCCAGCGGCACGTACTCGCCGAAGGGAACCAGGTGCATCTTGTCGTAGCGACCGCCAAACCGTTGCGGTCCCGGCAGCACCAGCAGGGCGGAGTTGTACTTGTGCTCCCGGCCGTCCTGCCACACCAGGGCGTTTAGCCCTAACAGAGTGGGGACGCGCGGATCGAATCGCTGCAGCAGCTCGCGACTGCGGCGGGCATACTCGGCAAACTCCTCGCGGACGTCCTCCGTCGTGCGGACCTCGCAGTAATCGACTGGAAAGCAGGTCTCCGGCCAGACGATTAGGTCCGGCTGCTGCGGGACGGCTTCGCGGTGCAGGGCAATGTAGGCCCGAATGAGCGACTCGCCCCGCTCGTTTTTCTGGAACTGCGGAATGACCCCCTGCAGGGCAGCGACCCGCGGCCCCGGCTCGAACGGTTCGTGGTGCAATTGCCACCAGCCATACGCCGCCGCGGCCCCCAACACGACGGCCACCGCTGCCGTGCTCCACTTAAGCAGTAGCGGCGAACGACCGTCTACCCCTGCGACGGAGCACCCAAACAGGGGCCGCGACCGTTGCCGGCCGGCATATTCGTTGTGACCTGGAAGCGTCTCCCGTCGCCGGCTGAGCCAGTGCCACAGCCACTCGGCGCATAGGCCGTTAACTGTCGCCACCATCGCCGAGACGGCGTAAATCCCGCCGACATCGGCGACCTGGATCATTGTCAAAGCGTCGTGCTGCGTGTAACCGAGAAAGTACCAGCCGAAACCGATCATCTGGTACAGCCCCAGCGGCTTGAGAAACGGGAAGCCGGTGGGGAAGTGCATCCGCACATATTCGAGCGTGAGCCACACCGACGGCACGGCGAGGGCCCACGGCACGCCCCGACGGTCCAACGCCCGGATGCCGGCCAGGGCGATGACCCAAAACACCGGCAGCACCAAGGTGAACGCCGCCCACGAGAGGTACATCATCGGGTGCGCGACACGGAGCCACTGGGTAGCCAGGGCGCTGAAGACCATGCCGCCCAGGTAGGCGGCCAGGTACCGTCGCCACCGCGGAACCTCCGCCCGCACCAGCAACAGCCACGGCACCAAGGCGACCCAGCCCAAAAATCCGTAGTCCAGCGGAAAAAACGCCGCCCATAGCAACAGTCCGGATAGTATTGCCGGTGCGATCAACTGCCACATGTGTGATCCGTCCGTTGCAGGTCGCCTTGTCGGTGGTGGGCCGCCCTCGGGATGGCCCACGGTATCGCGGCCTGTCCGCATCGCCGGCCGCCGTCAGGGGAGCAAGGTAGGCGTCTCTACCTTAGACAATGGTGGATCATCCAACAAGATCACCTGCACGGGCTGCTCAGTGTCGTACCGCACGTCGCCGGGGGGCAGTACCAGCAGGGCGTCAGCCGGCTGCAGCCCCCGCAGGTCCGGCGCTCCGGACCAGGGGAGCGGACGTACCCGCCACTGTCCCGATTCGTACTCCCGCCGGGCGGGGTGGTAGGCCGGGCGGTCATTGCTGACCGAAAACGGCTCGGCGATCGGCAGTTGCAACGGCTGCGGCCACGCCGCCGGACGACCCATCAGCAACCGGATCGCCGGCGCGACGAACAGCACGAAGCAGACAAACGAGCTAACCGGATTACCCGGCAGGCCGAACACCAGCTTCTGCCCGTGGGTGCCAAACAGCAGCGGCTTGCCCGGTTTCATCCGCACCTGCCGGAAGTGGACGGCCACCCCTAGCTCCGCCAGCGCGGCGGGGACCAGGTCGAACGCGCCGACCGACACGCCCCCGGCAATGAGCACGACGTCGTAGGCAGCCAGCAGTTGCTCAAGCCGTTGGCGGGTGAGGGACGGATCATCGGGGATGATGCCGAGGTCGTCGCCGCGGATGCCGGCGCGGGCCAGCAGTGCGGTCAGCATCGGTCCGTTGCTGTTGCGGATCCGGCCCGGTGCGGGTAAGACGGCCGCGTCGACCAGCTCGTTGCCGGTGGCGACCACGGCAACCCGCGACGCGGCATGGACCGGCACCTCAACACATCCCTGGCTGGCCAGCACGCCGATCGCCGCCGGGTTGATCGCCGCGCCGGCCGGCAGGATGACGTCGCCCCGCCGCATCTCGGTCCCCCGGCGATAGATCCACTGCCCCGCTTGGACGGCGGGATCGCGGATCTGTACCGTTCCGTCCGGCTGGATCGCGGCGTGTTCCTGCATGACCACCGCGTCCGCACCGGCGGGGATCGGCGCACCGGTGAAAATCCGCATGCACTCGCCGGGACCGATCGCGTCCCCCGGCGGGCTGCCCGCGGCGATGGTGCCGGTCAGACGGAGCGTCCGACTACTGCCGGAGCAGTCCGCCGCCCGCACGGCAAAGCCGTCCCGCAGCGATTTGTCAAACGGCGGCAGGTCGGCCTCGGCGACAATGTCCCGACATAGCACGCGACCGAGCAGCTCCGGCGACAGTGGCAAGCGGCTTGCCGGGAGCGGCCGGACGGTTTGTTGGATGATGGCTTGCGCCTGAGCGACCTCGAGCATGGGTGCCGTACCTGGATTGGATGCGGTAAAACCGCAGGAGCGTCATGGTTATTCGTTGGGGATATTTCTTTTGGCTTGTTAGGGTTATTTCTTCTTGCGAGGCGGCGGCGGGTCGGTAAACGGCGGCCGCTCGAAGCGGCACTCCGCCTCGATGATCCGCGGGTCGCCAGCGGCCGTCAGCAAGGTCTGCAGCCGCTTGGCGAGCTTCTGCCGGACGTCAATATATTTGGGATCACCGGCTACATTATGAATCTGATGCGGGTCAGCCTTGAGGTCGTACAGTTCCTCGGCCGGCCGGCGGGCAAATGCCCACTCGTAGTATTGTCGCCAGGGTTGTTCCTGCCCGTGGCGGACCAGCCAGGCTTTGGTCGGTCCGGCGTCCATGTCGGCAAAGGCGATGAACGTATCGGTGCGCAGGGCATCCTCCGCAGGGATGCCGTCCGCCGCCGCTTTGGGGTCGCCCATCGGCCAGCGGTCCGGGGCGTAATTGCGGATGTAGAGATAATCGCGGGTGCGGATGGCCCGCTGTGGATAGGGGAGGTTGCCCGCGCGGGCGTCGGCGACATGCCGTTCCCGCCCGACGATCACGTAGTCCCGCGTCGGATCGACCAGGCCGCTAGCCTTGCAGGTGAGGATGGGAACGAGAGATCGGCCGGCGACGCCGCTGGGGACCTTTACCCGTCCTAGTTCCAGGCAGGTGGGGGCTAAGTCCATGAGGCTGACGAAGTCGTCGACGATGCGGCCGCCGGCAATGCCCGGGCCGGCGATGATCAGAGCCACCGCCGTGCCGAAGTCATAAAGGTTGCATTTGCCGCGGGGAAAGCCGGGAGCGCCGTGGTCGCCGCAGATGATGATGACCGTGCGGTCCAGCTCGCCCGCCTCCTGGAGCTTGCGGAGCAACGTGCCGACCATGCCGTCAAAGGCGAGGACTTCGCCGAGATAGTCCGCCACGTCCTCGCGTACCTCGGGTACGTCCGGCAAAAACGGCGGTAACTGGCCGCGGAGCTTGTCCGGATCGATGCCCCACAGGGTCTTGCCGGAGCCGCGCGCCCAGGGGCGGTGCGTGTTGGTCGGGCCGAAGATGTAGAAAAACGGGCGTTGCTGGTCGCGTTCCTTCAAAAATGCTGCGAAGTTTGCCTCAACCTGGGCATACAATTGCTGCTTAGCCTGCTCCGGCGATTTTCCGGCGGCCACCGCCTGCATCGCCTGCTGCGAGAACCGTTGGAAGGCCATGCCGGCTTTTTCATAAGCGTACTGTTGGCCGCCGATGGGGGCATCGGCGGGCGTCCCCGGGCTCCAGACCTTGCCGGTCTTGCCGATGAAATAACCGTTTTCCTGCAGCAGCAGGGGCATACTCGGAACGGAGGGATCCCAGACCGCACCGCTCAAAATGGCGCCGCGGCCGGTGTTGAAGAAGTAGCGGCCGCTCAGCAGGGAGCTGCGACAAGGGGTGCACGACGGGGCGGGCACAAAAGCGTTGCGGAAGACCACGCCGCGGGCGGCTACCGCATCCAAATGGAGCGTGCGGATATGCCGGTTCAGCGACGGCGGCGGATCCAACGCCGCGTAGGCCGATGCGTACCGCCCCCAGTCGTCCGCGAAGATGAACAGGATGTTCGGCTGCGGCGGCATTGCGGCTTGACCGGTACCGCCCGCAAGGGGTGTCACTGCCGCGACCGCCACGGCAACGTAAGCAATCGTAACGCCAGCCGTGGTAATGGATGCAAGGATCCATGCCAAACCCAAACCGACGGTCCTCACGGACGTTCCCCTCACCAAAAGAAATGGGGCCGGATTTGCTCCCTCACGACTGCTTGGTGGAATTGTAGTTGGTTTTGGGATGGCTGTCCGCTTCTGCAGCATCCAGCAATCCAGCCGTGCTCGGCGTCGGCGTTGCCGCGGGGGCCGATCACGGCTTGCTCGCAAATGGAGAATGGGGCCGGGCTTAAGTCGGCGCCGCGGGGGTCGCAGGCACAGGGTCGATGGCGCGTCGGGTGAGGGGAGCGTAGGCATCGATGCGGCGGTCCCGCAAAAACGGCCAGTGCCGCCGGACTTCCTCCAGATGCCGCCGGCTAACAGTGGCGTAGAGGATTTCCTCGCGATCGTGAGACGCCTGGGCGAGCAGGCGGCCGAACGGGTCGCAGATGAACGAGCCGCCCCAGAACAGCAGGCCGTCGCCGCTGAGGATTTCATGCCCGACTCGGTTGACGGCGCAGACATACACACCGTTGGCGATGGCGTGCCCTCGCATGACCGTCTGCCAGGCCGCGTGCTGGTCGGCGCCGAACTGGTCTTTTTCCTTGGGATGCCAGCCGATGGCCGTGGGGTAGAGCAGCAGCTCCGCCCCGGCCAACGCGGCCAGCCGGGCTGCTTCGGGGAACCACTGGTCCCAGCAGACCAGCGGGGCCAGTCGCAGCCCACCCGCCGCAAAGACCCGCACCCCCAGGTCGCCGGGCGTGAAATAAAATTTCTCCAGGTACAGCGGATCGTCCGGTATATGCATCTTGCGGTAAATGCCCAGAAGCTGCCCATCCGCGGCGTGAACAGTGGCCGTGTTGTGGTAGATGCCGGGCAGGCGTTTTTCAAAGATCGACCCGATGATCACCACGCCCTGGCGGCGGGCTGCTGCCGACAGCCGCTCGCTGGTCGGCCCGGGGATCGGCTCGGCCCAGTCAAACCAAGCGACGTCCTCGGTTTGGCAGAAATAGTAGCTGGCAAATAGCTCCGGCAGGCAGACGATCGCCGCCCCGTGCCGTGCGGCCTCGGCGATCGCGGACTCGGCCTGCTGGAGGTTGCGCTCCTTGTCGCCGCTCATGCGCATCTGAACGGCCGCGAGGGTGCAGGTGTCGCTCATTTTGCTTCCTGATGCGGTTGCGATCCGGGCGAAATGGGCCTATTCTGAACTCGAATCAGTCCGAGTTGTTGTACGGTTGGTTGCAATCCGCCACAAGAGACGGCTAGCTTACCAGAGGGCCAAGGATTACCAGAGGGTCCGGATTACCAACGGATCGGACCGACGGTAAGCTGAAGTTACCGGCGGATGTAACCGATGGTGAAGTGGTTGTGGAAAGGAAAGCAGTCATGTCCTCTCCCCCTGCAACGATCGAGAGTATCCTCAAGGAGCAGCGTGTCTTTGCGCCGCCACATGAGTTTGTCCGGCGGGCGCGGGTCGATGCGGCCGAGTACGAACGTCTCCGGGAATGGGCCGCCCGCGACCCGGAGGGCTTCTGGGCGGAGCAGGCCAAAATCCTGGACTGGGCGTCGCCGTGGCAGCAGGTGCTGGACTGGTCGCAGGCTCCCCATGCCCGCTGGTTCGTCGGCGGTCGGCTCAACGTGGCCGCCAACTGCCTCGACCGACACTTGGCGACGCGCGGCGACAAACTGGCCATCGTCTGGGAGGGAGAGCCAGGGGATCGCCGCACCCTCACCTACCGCCAGTTGCACCAGGAGGTTTGCCGCTTTGCGAATGTCCTGCGGCGGCGGGGGATCCAACCCGGCGACCGTGTGACCATATACATGCCGCTGGTTCCGGAGGCGGTCGTCGCCATGCTGGCCTGTGCCCGCATTGGGGCGACGCATTCGGTGGTCTTCGGCGGCTTCTCCGCAGACGCCGTGGCCGACCGCAATAACGACGCCGGCTCGAAACTGATCATCACCGCCGACGGCGGCTGGCGACGCGGCAAGGTCGTCCCCCTGAAGGCCAACGTCGATGAGGCCCTGCGGCGGTCGCCGAGCGTGCAGCAATGCATCGTCCTCCGCCGCCTGGGCGAAAATGTCCCCATGACCCCGGGCCGCGACCACTGGTGGCATGACCTGATGGCCGACGCCAGCGACGACTGCCCCGCCGAGCCGTTCGACAGCGAACACCCCCTCTTTATCCTGTACACCTCCGGCTCGACCGGTAAACCCAAAGGCGTTCTGCACACCAGCGGCGGCTACCTGCTCGGCGTCGCCCTCACCCACCGCTGGGTCTTCGACATTCGCGACGACGATATCTACTGGTGCACCGCCGACATCGGCTGGATCACCGGCCACAGCTATGTCGTCTACGGGCCGCTGTGCAACGGCTCCACCGTCCTGATCTACGAGGGGGCCCCCAACCATCCCAAAGAAGACCGCTTCTGGGAGATCATCGAGAAGCACCGCGTCACCATCTTCTACACCGCCCCGACGGCCATCCGCGCCTTCATCAAATGGGGCGACCAGCACCCCCAGGCCCACGACCTCAGCTCCCTGCGGCTGCTTGGCACGGTCGGCGAGCCGATCAATCCCGAGGCGTGGATCTGGTATCACCGGGTCATAGGCGGTGGCCGCTGCCCGATCGTGGACACCTGGTGGCAGACTGAAACCGGCGCGATCATGATTGCTCCCGTGCCCGGTGCGGTGCCGACCAAGCCCGGCAGTGCTACCAAGCCGCTGCCGGGCATCGACGCCGCGATCGTGGACCGCTCCGGCAACCCCGTCCCCCCCAACGTCGGCGGCTACCTGATCATTCGCCGACCCTGGCCCAGCATGATGCGGACCATCTACGGCGACGACGAACGCTACCGTAAGGTCTATTGGAACCACATCCCGGGCGTATACTTCACCGCCGACGGTGCCCGCCAGGACGAGGACGGCTATTTCTGGATCATGGGACGGGTCGATGACGTCCTCAATGTGTCGGGCCACCGCCTCAGCACCATGGAAATCGAAAGTGCCCTGGTGCATCATCCTCAAGTCGCCGAGGCGGCGGTCGTCGGACGCCCGGACGAGATCAAGGGGGAAGGAATCGTCTGTTTCGTCACGCTTAAGGCGGGGATTACGCCGAGTGCGGAGCTGAAGGAGGACATCAAGGCCCACGTGGTGCAACATATCGGGGCCCTGGCCCGGCCGGACGAGATCCGTTTCACCGACGCCTTGCCCAAGACCCGCAGCGGCAAGATCATGCGGCGACTGCTGCGAGATGTGGCCGCCGGCCGGCAATCGACCGGCGACACGACCACGCTAGAGGATTTCAGCGTCCTGGCCCGCCTGCGGGAGGAAGAGGAGGGCTGAACGGCACAGACTGTGGCACCAGTGACACGCCGCCTGGGGCCGGCTTCCGGCCCGCTCCGGCGTCCTGGCCCGCCGCGGCAAAACTGCTTTCCCGGCCAAGTCCGGCGGCTTGTCTGTTCGCCGCAGGGTCACTTTACGGCCAGGTCCGCTTGCTCCACGGCGGAAGCGGCTCAAGCCAGGGCCTGTCTGGCCCGCTGCACGATCGGCGCATCGGGCGCCTGGGTCCCCTTGAGCCAGTAGATGCACGCCGCCACGTACCGCTCGCGGTGTTGCGGCGACAGTTGCTCCGCGTCCTCCAAAATCGCCGAGCTGAACTTGTAGTCGTGGGAGTCCCGTCCCTTGAGGAAGATCAGGCGGCGGGCCTCGATGGCCCACGCCGGCAGGCCGTCCGGGCGTTGCAACAGGTAGGCTAGCGTCTGGCGGGCAGCCTGGTGGCGGTCGCGGGAGAGGGTGGCGAAAATGTCGGCCGGTTCGATGCGTTGCGGCGACTCGTCCGGAGTCAGCTCGTCGATCCGGCGGTCCTCCAGCGGCCCACGCCCCTTCATCGCCTCACGGAACAAGGGCAGGAAGGACGCCGCTTGCAATAGAAGGGTGGGCCGCAACGTCGCGTGGTCGGACACCGTGTCGTAGGCGTACCGCAGGGCGTTGAGGGACGTCAGGGTATGCAGGCTGACGATGCCGGGTTGCCGCATCAGCAGCTCAGCCGCGCCCATATGCAGGGCTTCCCAAATCGATCGCGGCGAGACCTGTTTGCGCAGCAGGTCGATGACCGCCTGGCAGACTTCGGCGTCGGACGCCTGCCGGAGCATGCCGAGTAACCCACGGGTCGCCGCGCCATCCGCCCGGCCCGATGCCCATGGCCCCTGAAATAGCTCTTGATGTCGCCGCAACAGCTCGGCGGTGCGGCGGCCGGGCCGGTCCGGCGGCAGGTCCGCTTGCGCCGGGTTCCGCCCCTCGTGCCGCAACAACGCATACGTCAGCGACCGGTAAAACGGCTCGGCATGCTGCCGCCCGATCACCTGCAGCACCCGAAAACCGTTGGCCACATAGATGGCCTTGTGGCCGATATCGCGGAAATCGCGGCACCCGTAGCGGGCAAACAGGGCAAACGCCTCATCGGTGGGCAGGTAGCGGGCCAGTCCGGCCGCTGCGGCGTCCGCCGCCGCTTCGTCCCAGCGGTCCATCGCCTCGATGAACGCCTCACGCACCCGCTCCGGCGGCGGTACCCGCGATTCCTCCACCGGCCGCATCCGCCAGCCGCTCTCCTTAAGCGTCTGGGCCTGGGCCGACTTGAAGTAATCCAGCGACCAAAACAGCGGCAGCCAGCGGTCCTGGTCCGACCCGGCCATTGCCGCCTGATGAGCCGAATAAACAACTAACACCGCATGGAACTTGAAACCGACGTTGGGCCGCGGCTGGACGTTCCGGACCCCCGCCAGGAACAATCCCGCCAGGACGTCGCGATAACTTAACGCTCCCTGCTTGATCCGGCGGGCGACGGCCTCCAGCAACTGTTCCCGCGGCGTCTCTTCGATCAGCCGCACGACTGGCTCGATCCCCGAATCGAGCCGGACCAGGTTGGGGTCCGGTTGGGCCTCCGCGGCAGCCACGGGCGGCAGACCCTCCAAGACGGGCAAGGTGGTGGACGCCGCCGCAGCGGCCAGAAACTGTCGACGATGGACTGTCTGGCTCATTGTTTGCCCTCCGCATCTAGGGAAATGTGCCCTTAGGGAATGGCGGCTGCGGGCGATTGGCTAATAAGAATTGTACTGCAACGGCGATCCACGCCGCTAGCCGTAAAAAATGAAAATGGGCCGTTGCGGTCAGGCCGTCGGTGAACGGGCGGCCGCCGCAATAGTTGAGCTGCGGCGGTTGTTTCCATGGCGGCCGCATCTGCGGTGGGTGTGGATGTGGATGTGGATGTGGATGTGGATGTGGATGTGGCGTCCGTTGTCCGTCCATGGCCTGCCCATCGCCTTGCGGCCGTAAGTTGCCGATTCCTTTCGATCGTCGTCATGGCGGCGGGAGCCAATTCTCGTATAGCGGGTTTGGTGGCCCTTGATCATCGTCGTGGCGGCGGGGCGGTATAGGTGACGACGAGCCGCTCGCCGGTGCGGAAGGCTTCGGCGACCACGCCGCTGGCATGTACCCGCACGGTGATCGCCCCGCGGCTGGCCGTGTCCCAGACAATCGAGTACGGGTAAGCGGCCCGCAGGTGGCTGGTCGGGCTGGGCCGTTGCGGGGAGACCACCAGCCGGGGCTGTGCCCAGCGGGCAAGCCACGACGTCGGGTGGGCCGCGTCAGGCAAGGGAGCGTTGGCCGACTTGCCGCCATGGTGCGGGGCCATCATCACAGCCACTGGCTCGATCGGCTGTCGCCGCACCATCTCCTGCCCGATGCCCTCCAGGTCGCCGGTCAGCAGGATGCCGTGACCTTGATAGCGGAGGTGCAGGACCATGCTGCGGACGTTTTCCGGGCCGGGCGGGCCGCTTTCCGGCGGATGGAGCACGGCGATTTCCACCTCCCCCGCGACCAGGTGTTCGCCGACAGCCGTCGTACGCACCGGTACGCCGGCCCGCTCGATCGCCGCTAGCACCAGGTCGATCCCTTCGGTGTGGCGGTCCGCAAAAGTCGGCGTGGTGGTGATCCGGCCGACCCGAAACCGGCGGAGTAGCTCCGGCACGCCGTTGAAATGGTCCATGTCCCCGTGCGACAAGAATAGCTCGTCGATCCGGCGTACGCCGCGATGCCACAGATACGGGGCGATCCGCTGCCGCACGACATCCGGGCCGCTCATTGTTCCGGCGTCGTAGAGAAACACCCGCCCGTCCGGCGTTTCCACCACCGTGCAACCCCCGTGGCCGACGGCCAGAAATGTGACTCGTAACTCGTCGCTGTCTGGGCGATGCCACTGTACGACCAGCCCCAACAGGACCCAGACGACCAGGGCCTTCCAGCCTCTCCAAGACCACTCTGGGGGCGCCAGCACCGCCGCAATCAGGCCGGCATGGAAGCCGATCACCCAGACCACTGCCGGGGCGGGGGCATAAATCGTGCTCCCTGGCAGACCATCCGCCTGCCGCACCAGCCAACCGCAACTGGCCAACGCTAGCTCCATCAGTCCCGCCGGCCCGGCCGTCAGCCAGCTCCCCAACGGTGCCAGCAGGATGACCACAAAGCCGCATACTAGGGCAATCGAGGAGGCCAGGATCACCGGTGGCCCCAGCACAATCCCGACCGGCGAGAGGATATTGTGCCAATACAGGATCAAGGGGGCGTTCACCACCGCCAACAGCAGCGAAATGAGGTACGCTTGATAGATCCAACGGATCACCGCTTGCAGCCTTCGCCGCAGCGGGCCGTAGGTCTCTTGCAGCAGTTGCTGTTGCGGCGTCGGTGGGGGCGGCACCAGCCATCGCCCCGCTCCCCAGATCAGCACGAACACCGATAGGAACGACAACTGGCAGCCCAGGTGGAATATGTCCGTCGGACAGTGGATCACGACGGCCAACCACGCCAGGGCGAAAGCGTTCGCATGGTGCACCGGTCGCCCCAGGAGGACGGCCAGCCCATAGGCACACACCATCGCGGCGGACCGGACCACGGATGGCCGCGCTCCGGTCAGGGCGGCGTACAGGATCACCGCTGCCATCACGGCAATCGCGAGGGTGCGGCTTCCCAGACCGGTCCAGCGGCCGCAGAACCAGACGATTCCGGAAAGCACCGCCAGGTGGAAGCCGGAAATGGCCAGGACGTGCACCACGCCGGTGCGGACATAGGCCTGCCATTCCTCGGTATCCAGTGCCGCAGTGTCCCCCAGCAGCAGGGCGATGGCCAGGCCGCTATGGGACGGGCCGAGATGTCGCCGCAGGACGTTCTCCCCGTAATGGTGAATCTGGGCTAGGCGGCGGGCCACGTTCCACGGCTCCGCCGCATCCAGGCGGACGACCGCAATGACGGGCCGGCGGACCCGCATGATCGCTGTGATCCGCTGGTCACGGTAATGCTCATACCAGTTGTATTCGCCGGGATTGTCGGGCCTGGCTGGTGAACTCAACCAGCCAAAGACCTCGACCGTATCCCCGGCGTGTACGGCGAGGGTCTCCGTCTCGGCCACCACCCGCACCCGCCCGGATGCGTCGACCCACCCTTCGCGACCTTCCACTGCGGACACCGCCAAGGTGAAGGAAGTGGTCGGGATAGAGGGAATATGTGTGAGCGGCCGCGGCCGAGGATGGCGGGTGAGAGGCTCATCGATCAGCACGCCGCGAATGCGGCAAGGGGCAGGTTCTTCCTGCAGCCATCGCGAGATGTCGTTGTCCGCCACCTCGTTGCGGTACTGTTGGTAATACGCGGCGGCCAACGCACCGGCGGCCAGCCACAGGAGGGCCACCGCCTTACGCGGGTAACTGTACCGCAGCAGGTACCAGCAACCGATACACACGCTGGCCGCCCCGCACAGTCCCGAAAACGGCAGGGAAACCGTGCGGGCGACGGTCAGTCCTGCCGTGACGGCCACGGCCACCGGCACCAGCGGGCCAGAGGTAAAGGCCCGCCATGGCTCGGACGCGGCTGCGTGGGCCGCGCTGGCCGATGCCGGCTCGCTGGGGGCCATCGTCACTGCTGCCATGACCCACTATGTTAAACACGGTATGACCGGTTTGCCACAACATTCCCTGCCGTCCATGGACGTAGTGACCGTTGCCCTCGGGCCGCGTAGCTATCCTATCCGTCTGGTCACGGACGGTGCGGCGGAATTCGCGGCCTTCGTCCGGGGGTTGCTGCCGCGAACGGTCACGGCGTTGGTCGTCGCCGACGAGAATACGGCGCCGCTCGGGCGGGAGCTGGCCGCCGCCTTGTCGGCGGGAGGGCTGCGGACGCACGCCGTGGTTGTCCCCGCCGGGGAAGACTCCAAATCGCTGACACAGTTGGAACGGATTTACGAAACGCTCTGCGACCTGGCGGCGGACCGTCAGACGGTGGTCGTCGCCGTGGGCGGGGGCGTGGTCGGTGATCTGGCCGGGTTCGCCGCCGCGACGTACAACCGCGGCTTGCCCCTGATCATGGTTCCCACCAGTCTGTTGGCGATGGTGGATTCGTCAGTCGGCGGCAAGACGGCCATCAACCTCCCTCGCGGCAAGAACCTGGTGGGGGCCTTCCACCAGCCACGCGGCGTATGGATCGACACGGCGTATCTGCGGTCACTGCCGATCCGGGAGTTCCGCAGCGGCTTTGCCGAGATCGTCAAATACGGCGTGATCCTCGATCCCGCTCTGTTCCAGGAGCTGGAGGAGCACGCCGCGGAGCTGCTCGCCGCCGAGGCGTCGCGGCTGCGGCCGGTCATTGCCCGCTGCTGCCGGCTTAAGGCCGACATCGTCGAGCAGGACGAGCGGGAGGAGAGCGGGCTGCGGGCGATACTGAACTATGGCCACACATTCGGCCACGCCTTCGAGACAGTCGGCAAAAGCGACCGCTGGCTGCACGGCGAGGCGGTCGCGGCGGGGATGATGTGTGCGGCCCAACTGGCGGCCCGAGTGGGGGTGTTGGAGCAAGCCGATTTGCCGTCGCGACAGCAACGGCTTGTGGAGCGATTCGGCTTGCCGGTGCGGCCGCTGCCGCATTGGCCGATCGAGGAGCTGATCGCCACGATGCGGCGGGACAAAAAGGCCCTCGCCGGCCGGTTGCGGCTTATCCTGCCCCGCCGGATCGGACAGGTCGAGCTGATCGAAGACGTGCCCGAACCGGTGGTGCGACAGGTGCTGGAGGAAATGATGGCCCAACCGCCTGGTCCGGGGAGCTAAGTCCATCACGAGGCTCGTGCGATCCTTTTTCGGCACGGCGGAAGACGCCCTCCGCCTCGTTTTGGCAAGCGTGATGCAAAACCTTCCTGTGGCAGATAGTAGATCCCTTGACCGGCCGTGTGATTCCCTCCAACAATGCCTACAAAGGCATCTTGTGGCAATAAGATAACCGTCCGCACGGCGTGGCACGACGATTGTCCGCAAACGGCCTGCCTGACGACCGGAAGACGGACCGTTAACACCAACGACACAACCGGAATGCGGGCCGCCAGCACCGGCGAATCTAGCAAGTAAATCTGGCAAATAGGCTGCTCATGACACCACGACGCATCGGACTATGGCTGATCGGCGCCTGCGGGGGCGTGGCCAGCACCGTCGCTTTGGGGCTGGCCGCTTGGGCGAAACGGCTCATCGAACCGACCGGGATAGTGACCGCCCTGCCGCCGTTTGCGGCGCTCGATCTGGACCCGCCCGAATGGTTCGTCGTCGGCGGCCACGAGGTGCGACGGGCCACCTTCGCTTCCGCCGTGCGGGAACTGCACGAACGCTCGCGGGTCTTTGACGAACGCCTGCTGGCCGCCTGCTACACGGAGCTGGAGCAGTGGTCCGCCCATATCCGCCCCGGAATACTGTACCAGCCTAACCCGACGTTGCAGCGGTTGTCCGACCGGGCGGATGTGCGGCAGGTGGACCGCATCCGCCCGGCCGTCGCGGCCATCCAGGAGGACTGGGAGGAGTTCCGCCGCCGGCACATGGTTGATCAACTGATCGTGGTCAACGCGGCGTCGACCGAGCCGCCATTTGCCGCCGATGACCGCCACGCGTCGCTCATTGCCCTGGAGGCGGCCATCGATCGCGAGGAAGACGAGCTACTGCCGGCGAGCAGTTTATATGCCTATGCCGCGCTCGATGCCGGTTATCCGTACATCAACATTACGCCCAGTTGCGGCGCCAGCCTGCCCGCGTTGGAGGAGCTGGCCCTTCGTCGCGGCGTGCCGCACGCCGGACAGGACCTCAAGACCGGCGAGACCCTGCTCAAGTCCGTGCTGGCCCCGTTGTTGACCCGCCGCAACCTCCGCGTCCTCTCCTGGGTTGGACACAACATTTTGGGTAACCGGGACGGCCTAGTCCTGAACGATCCCCAAAACAAGGCGTCGAAGCTGAAAACCAAGGACGCCTTGCTGGGCGAGCTGCTCGGCTACCGCCCGCAGTCGATCGTGTCGATCGAATACGTCGCCTCGCTGGACGACTGGAAGACCGCCTGGGACCACGTGCACTTCGAAGGCTTCCTCGGCACCAAGATGGTCCTCCAGTTCATCTGGCAGGGGTGCGACTCGCTGCTGGCCGCACCGCTGGTGTTGGACCTGGTGCGGCTGGTCGCCCTGGCCCAGCGGCGGGGCGAACGTGGCACCCTGCCATGGCTGGCTTCGTTCTTCAAAAGCCCGCTCGGCACCAGTGAACACGATTTCTTCCGGCAGTTCGACCAGTTGCTAGGGTGGGTCCGCACGGCCACCTCATCTGGCTCCGCCTGAGGGCAGTAATGCCGTGGCATGCCACACCGCCGGACATCCCCGATGATTGACATCGCGTTGTCACTCCGGCTGGGCGCGTGATAGCACGGTACACTACGTCGTACACGAACATACCACACAGAGTACATCCTCCCGGGCAAGCGGGACATCGCCTGCCATGACTGGCCCCGCCGCCGGAAATATATACTTATATTAACTGTGATCAATTATACACTATGATTCGGGAAAATGCAAGTGATTTTTCGCGAATTTGTGGTTGACGCTGCGGCGGCGAGCAGCCCATACTGTCAGGCCGTGGCTGGTTGGACCGTAAGGATCGGCCGCACGGGACTCATGCCAGGACGACCGAGCCATGCCCTGTTTGTTGGTGACCGGCGGTTGCGGCTTTATCGGCTCGCATTTCATCCGTCACATGCTGCAGAGCGATCCGGAGGTGTGGATCATCAATTATGATGCTCTGACCTACGCCGGCAATTTGGCCAACGTGGCGGATCTTGCCGACCATCCCCGCTATCAGTTCGTCCGCGGGGACATCACGCAGCGGGAGCAGGTCTGGGCTGTGATGCAGCAAGGGGTGACGGACATCGTTCACTTTGCCGCGGAAAGCCACGTCGACCGCAGCATCATGGACAGCGGGCCGTTCGTGCGGACGAACGTGCTGGGCACGCAGGTGCTGCTTGACGCCGCGCGAGCATTTGCCGTGCGGCGGTTTGTGCACATCTCGACCGATGAGGTGTACGGAAGCCTAGGGCCGACGGGGGCGTTTACCGAAGAGTCCCCGCTGCTGCCAAATAGCCCCTACGCCGCCAGCAAGGCCGCCGCCGACCTGCTGGTGCGGGCCTACTGCCACACTTACGGCCTGCCGGCGGTGATCACCCGCTGCTCCAACAATTACGGCCCCTTCCAGTTCCCGGAAAAGATCATCCCCCTGTTCATCACCCGCTTGCTGGTCGATCAACCGGTGCCCGTCTATGGGGACGGGTTGCAGGTCCGTGACTGGATCCACGTGCTGGACCACTGCCGCGGCATCGAGGCGGCCTGGCGGCATGGCCGCGTCGGCGAAATATACAATTTCGGCGGCCGCTGCGAGCTGACCAACCTAGAGCTGGCCCACAAGCTGTTACGGATCCTCAACAAACCCCCCTCGCTGATCGAGCACGTCGCCGACCGGCCCGGCCACGACCGCCGCTACGCCATCGACTGCACCAAGGCGGAACGCGAGTTGGGCTGGCAACGCCGCATCCCTTTTGATGACGGCTTGCGGCAGACGGTCGAGTGGTACTGCCAGAATCGCCGGTGGATTGAAGGCGTCCTCACTAAAGACTACATGAACTACTATGAGCGCCAGTACGGCGGGCGACGAAGCGTCGTCTGAAATGCTGTCGAGCGGTCTGGCTGGTAGCAGGCATGGCGGCCTGCGGGGCATTGTGCGTGGCGGCCTGGCTGCTATCGTGCCTGGATTGGGTCACATGTCCGCTCCGCCGCCGGGGTGCATGCCGGGGCTGGCTACGGACATTCCGCCACCATGAGGGGCATCGCATGTCGATTCGCGGCGTCATTCTCGCAGGCGGCAAGGGCACCCGCATGGGGGAGCTGACCAAGGTCACCAACAAGCACCTCCTGCCGGTCGGGCCTTGGCCGATGGTCTATTATCCCCTCAAAAAGCTGGTCGGAGCGGGCATCGAGGAGATCCTGCTGGTTTCCGGCACCGAACACATGGGGGATTTCGTCGAGCTACTCGGTTCAGGGCGGGACTACGGCTGTCGTCTGACCTATCGCGTCCAGGACGAAGCGGGCGGAATCGCTCAGGCGCTGGGTCTGGCGGAACATTTCTGCATCGGTAGCCGGGCTTGCGTGCTTTTGGGGGACAACATTTTTCGCGACCCCCTTGTCCCGATGCTGGAAAAAGCCCATAGTCGCCCCGATTGGGCGTGGATCGGCATCAAGCAGGTTCCGGACCCGCAACGGTACGGCGTGGCCGAGCTGGACGGAGACCGGATCGTGCGGATCGAGGAAAAGCCGGCCGTCCCCAAAAGTCCCTACGCCGTAGTGGGCATTTACATCTATCCGCCGGATGTGTTCGGGATCATCAAGACGCTCCGGCCCAGCGCTCGCGGCGAACTGGAGATCACCGACGTCAACAACCGCTATATCCAGCAGGGGCGCCTCGGCTTTTTCGTCTTGGACGGCTACTGGACCGATGCGGGGACACTCGACAGCCTGGACTATGCCAATGAGCTAGTCCGGCGGGAGCCTCCCCGGTTTTGAATCCGCCGGTACGGCCGCCACCTTGGCCACCAGCATCGTTTGACAGCTGGACAATCCGTTGGAAGTGTCGTTTGTCGATCCGTTTGTCCATCCGTTTGACCATCCGTTCACAATGACCGAAATGCCATCCTCCCGTAGTGCCGAACCATCGCGGATCCCGTCGCCGGGTCGGGCGTTGGCCGTGGTGGGCATCACCGCCGTGGCGGCGTTTTGGCTGTACATCGACCGTGTCTGTTTCTCCATTCTGGCAGATCCTATCCAGACGGATTTGGGTTTGGCGGCGGCGGATAAAGAGCTGGTGTTGGGAATGTTTTTCCTGACTTACGCGTTGTTTCAGGTACCGGTAGGGCTTTTGGCCGACCGTTACGGGGCGCGGCGGGTGTTGACGGTGGCCATTGCCGCGTGGTCTCTGGTGACGCTTTTGACTGGGTTTGTGGAAAGTTTGGTTGGTCTGATAGTCGTGCGACTGTTGCTAGGGATGACCGAAGCGGGGGCTTACCCGGCGGCGGCAGGGCTGATCAAAAATTGGTCATCGCCTGCCCAACGGGGACGGTTCAGCTCGATGGTGGCGTTGGGAGGGCGGATCGGGGGGGCGGTGGCCCCGTGGTTGACCGCCGGGCTGGCCGCCACGCTTGGGGGGATTCACTTTGGGAAATGGGATAACCCGTCGCAAGTCCAATGGCGGTCAGTATTTGTGATCTACGGCATTTGCGGCCTGCTTGTGGCAGCCGTGTTTTGGGTTATCGTGCGGGACCGCATCGCCGAATCCTTCCCAGACCAGCCGCGTGGACAAAGGCCAGCGGCCCCATCGCACCGGCATATTTTTTTGCTTGTGGCTTCGCGCAATATCTGGCTATTCAGTCTGATGCAATGGTCGGTCAACTTGGGATGGGCCTTTTTGATCACGCTTCTGCCGACCTATCTCAATGAAGCCCATCAGGTGCCGCTTGCGCAACGGGGTCAGATGCAATCGATGGCATTGTTCGTTGGCTGCTGCGGGATGTTTTTGGGGGGATGGCTGACCGACTGGTGCCATCGGTTGCTGGGTGCGCGGTGGGGTCGGGCCGTACCGCTGGTGGCGGCCCATTTGGGCTGTGCGGTGACGATGACTGCCGTCCCGTGGCTGCCGACGCCGTGGGCGATTGTGGCGGCGTTGGGCATCATGGCGTTTCTGGTGGATATGCATAATCCGGTGATCTGGTCGTTTGCTCAGGATATTGGCGGGCGCAAAGTCGGTGCGGCCTTGGGGTTTGGGAACATGTGGGGGAATTTGGGTGCGGCAGCATCGCCGATTATGCTGGGGATGATCCAGCGTCAAGCGGGGTGGGACGCGATTTTTCTCTTCAGCGGGCTTATTTTCTTGCTGGCAGGGGTCTGCGGCCTGCTGCTGGACGCCCGCCGCCCCATCGAGCCGTCGCCGGAAACCGATCGCTGATCGAACCCGTCACCACTCCCCGCCCAGCCTGGCCGCACGAGCGGCCATGGACCTGCAGAATATCCGCGACCCGGCTCCGGAAAGTGCCGTTGACCAATTGCGGACCCCTCAGGTTGCTGCTAAGGTATTTATCGTGGGTCGATGAATCGGTTGGGGAAAGCACGGCGTCAGGTAGGTCATTATCAATACATCTGAACGCATATGTCGCTACCTTTGGATGCCTCAGGAATCGGCCAACTGGCCGTGCGGCTGGGCTTGGTCAGCGAAGAGCAGGTGCGGGAGTGTTGGGAGGAGCTAGGGGACAAAAAGGCCCCCGGCGAAGACATGATCCGCCTGCTGGAGCGGAAGCGATACCTAACCCCCTTGCAGGGCAACAAGTTACGTAAAGGGGACACGGAAGGGTACTTCCTCGGCGGCTACCGCTTATTGTACAAGATCGCCTCCGGCAGCTTCGGCCGCGTCTATCGCGGCGACGATCCCCGCACTGGCCAGACCGTCGCCATCAAGGTTCTCCGCAACAAATGGACCCTCGACAAGCAGAAAGTGGACCTGTTCCTGCGGGAAGGGAAGCTGGGCATGTCCATCCGCCACCCGAACATCGTGTCGGTTCTGGCGGTCGGACAGGACAGCCAGACCGGTCAGTATTACATCGTCATGGAATTTATCGAGGGGGGGAACCTCCGCGATATCTTGCAAATCCGCAAGAAATTGGAGGTTCCGGAAGCGTTGCGGATCATCGAGGAGTGTTCGCAAGGGTTGGAGTATGCCTGGCAGCGGGGACTGACGCACCGGGATATCAAGCCGACGAACATTCTGATCGATGCCAAAACGGGGCAGGTCAAGCTGGTCGATTTCGGCCTGGCCCAGATCAGCAGCGGGGCCACGTTGCACCTGCAGCGGCAGGAGGAGTTGGATGAGGACATCGCCGTGGACCGCACGGTGGACTATGCGGGACTAGAAAAGGCGACCAACCAGCCGCCCGGAGACGTCCGCAGCGATATTTTCTTTCTGGGCTGCGTCCTGTACGAGTGTCTGACCGGCCAGCCGTTGATGCCAGTGACCCGCGACCGGCAGGCGCGGATGCACCCTCGCCGCTACATGGAGGTCGAGGAGACGTTGCAGAAAAACGGCGCTGCGTTGGGTCTGACGCCGCCGCTGATGCGGCTACTGCGACGGATGGTCGCCTTCGAACCGCAGCAGCGGCTACAAAACCCCACAGAGCTGTTGGATGCCATCCAGCAGTGCCGCAAGGAGCTGGAAGAAAAACCGGAGGCGGCGGTTCCCGTTTCCGAGCCGGAAACGATCTTTGTGGTCGAAGTCCGCGAATCGCTCAAACAGCCGTTCCGCAAGCTCAACCAAAAGGGCTATCGAGTGGTAGTGTCGAGCGATCCCGACTTGGCCGTGCGGCAGTTCCAGAAAAAACCGTACGACATTCTGATCATGGACGGCGGCACGGTGGGCCGCGAGGCGGTCGAGTCTTTCAATCGGGTGGTGCGGGCCGCCGACGCTGCCGGAAAACCCTTGCGAGCCGTGCTGTTGCTGACTGAAGAACAGGCCGCCTGGGCGAGGGACGTTACCCAGAACGGGCGGGCCGCCGTGATGTTTTTGCCCCTGAATATGAAGCAACTGCTCCGGCGGATCGAGGAAATGCGGACAGAAACCGAAGCTGCCGTCAGCGACGCATCCCCCGCGCCGTCTGAATAACCGCCTTCATCTCCCGCACGGCCTTGACCATGCCGACCAGCACGGCCCGCGACACGATGCTGTGCCCGATGTTCAGTTCTTCCACCTCGGCGATCTGGGCGATCGGGACGACATTGTGATAGTTCAGGCCGTGCCCCATGTGGACGTGCAGCCCCAACGCGGCGGCATGGGCGGCTGCCCGACGCAGCTTGTCCAGTTCGGCGGCCAGTTGTGCCCCTTGGGCTTCGGAATAGCTCGCCGTTTGCAGCTCCACTGCGTCTGCCCCGTAGCGGCGGGCCGCGTCGATCTGCGACATGTCCGGATCAATGAACAGGGACACATGGATGCCGGCAGCCTTGAGGCGGTCGATCGCCTCGCGCACCGCCCGTTCATGGGTCAGCAGGTCGAGTCCCCCTTCGGTGGTCAGCTCCTGTCGCCGTTCTGGCACGAGGGTGACCTCGTCCGAACGGACCCGTTCGGCAATCCGCAGGATCTCCTCCGCAGCGGCCATCTCGAGGTTCAGCCGGGTCGTGACCGTCTGCCGCAGCAGTTCAACGTCGCGGTCCTGGATGTGCCGACGGTCCTCGCGCAGGTGCACCGTGATCCCATCAGCTCCGCCGAGGATCGCCAGCACCGCCGCGGCTACCGGGTCCGGCTCCCGGGCCCGCCGGGCCTGCCGCACCGTCGCCACGTGGTCAATGTTCACCCCCAGACGGATCATCGCAGTCATCACCGTATCTCGTTTTGCGGCAATCAGTTGTGAAACGTTGCCCCCAAGCGGCGGGATCATCGTCGCTGGGCGGGCGGTTTCTGCCGGGACGCGGCCTTCCCAGCCGTCTCAGCGGCCATACCAGCGGGCCAGGTAAGCCCGGGCCCGTTGGTAGCGGGTCACTTCCCGCCGGAGCAGGTTATAGGCGAAAATCACCGAGGCGACGATGATCAGACGTTCAAAAATCGGACTGACAATCATCACCGGGAACCACACGGCGAAGAAGAAATAGTCAAACACCCACAATCCGACCGTGGCCAACAGTAGCAGGAGGGTCAAGCGGCTGACCCGATAGTGGGGATCAAAGTGCATCGTGACCATAAGTCTCAGTTCCGCAAGGATTTGCAGCCAGGAGACGGCAGCCAGCGGTGCGGCGTTCGGCACGGGGGAGGCAGCGAGTTGCGGCAAGACCACGCCCTCCGGGGGTGGCTCAGGGGGCGGTTCCGGCGGCGTCGCCCCATGCGGACCCGATGGAGCCGCCGGAACCACGATCGCCGATGCCGGTTGGGCTTCCATCGCGGCACGCTCCCGCTCGCTCGCCAAGGTACGCAGACGGTTCAATACCCGTTGGACGATCATTTCTTCCTCCACGCTCAGTGGCGGTCGCTCCGCCAGTTGCGACTCGAGCCGTGTCAGACGCTCTTCAAGCTCCTGATAACGCCGCAACAGGTCGTTCTGCAAGTTGTCCGCGGGTTGATCCGCCGGCCCCGCCGCGGCTGTTTCCGACGGCCGCATAACCGCCTCCCGGTGGTGTTCCCAGTCACAATATGCATTGTAAACCCTTATGCACTAACGACTTCCACTAAAACTCTTCTCCGTCCCGATTGCCGCCCTGGCATGGTCGCCCCTACCCTTGCCTCTACTTGCCTGCCAACTGTCGCTGTTAATCAACTGGTGGTGTTAGCCAACTGCTGCTGTTAGATTATTCGTCTCGGACCGCGGGGTATTGGATATTTCTAAACACGGAGAAGAGGATATGTGCTTTCGCATATGATACAGACCAATTTGACGTCTTTTTCGACATTAGGAGCTTTGGAGTCGATCGCCAAACCGCGTATCACGAATCGTGAAACGGCGTATAAACACTATATGTATATGGCCCGCGGCGGTGGAGACGATAAAGGAGCGATAAACCGGGAAGCAGACAGTGTTGGTGGCGGAACCGTGGGGGTGTTCAGGGCTGGAGGCGGTGCACGTGGGTGGTTCCGTCGCGTAGCTCGAAGCGGTAGCCGTTTGGGAATGCCTCGGCGAACTCTTCTTGGTGGCTGACCAGAACGATGCATTTCAGACATCCCCGCAGGTTTTGCAGCTCCTGGATCATGACCTGTCGTCCTTCGCGGTCCAGGCTGCCGAATCCTTCATCGATGATCACCGACTCAATTGGTTGGTGGCGGTGGCTGACGTAGTGGCCGATGCCTAGGGCCAAAGCGACGGCGACGCGGAATTTTTGGCTTCCGCTGAGGAATTTGACGTTGATCGGTCCGCCTTCGGCGTGGCGGCAGAAGCATTCGAGATCGAGAGCCTTGTCGGAGTTGGCCGCCGCGTCGGTCCCCTTGAGCTGCAATCGCATGGTGCCGCCGCTGATGCGGTCCAGGATCGCATTGGCGTAGTCCACGATCTGCCGTTCGGCGCGGCGGATGAGATGCCGTTGCAGTCGTTCTTTCCCCAGCAATTCGTGCAGCCGTTTCCAGCGGCTTTCCAGTCGGCGTAGGTCCTTGAGGCGTTGTTGCAGTTCGGCGGCAACTTTCTGTTGCCGCTGCAGGTTCAATTCCTCCGCTCGGACCGCGGTGTATTGGCGTTCAATATCCCGGAGGGATTCGCCGCACGTGTTCAGCTCGGCGTCGATCTGGGCGAGCGGCTGGCGGGCGGCTGGTGGGATGGCGTCGATCTGACTTTGCAGGCAGTCGCAATCAGCCTGCAACTGGTCATGTTGGAGGCGGGCGTTTTGCAGTTGCTGGTACTGGTCCTGGATGTTGGCGGCCTCCAGGTCTTCGCGCTCCTGTTTCCAGCGGTTCCAGTCGCTCAGGCCCATGTTTTCGAGCTGGAGCTGCCATTCCGGGGGCAACAGGCGTTTTTCGCGTTCGATCGTTTCGCTGCTGGTGCGGACACGCTCGTCTTCCAAGCGGATATCGCTTTCGCATTGCAGGCGTTGCTGCTGGATGCGGCTTTCCTGTTGCCGCAAATCTTCGCGATGTTTCTCGGCGGCCTGCAGGAGCAGCTTGCGAGTATCCAAGTCTGTTTTCAGGGTGCGCTCTTGAGCCTGCAGTTGATGGTACTGCGAGCGGACCTCGTCCGGACTATGCGGCTGGAGCTGGGCGCGGAGTTCGCCGGACCGCTGGCGTTCATTTTGGAGTCGGTCGTGTAACTTTTCTTGCTCCTGCATTTGTTGCCGCAACTGGGCAACGGTTTTCTCTTGCTGCGGCGATCGGCGGCATTCCTGGGTAAGGGCATGGAGTTCCTCGCGGTCGGGGTAGGCGGTGTCTTCCCACCGCGGCGGTTCCGGCATGGCGACCCGCCGCTGCGACGCTTCCGACAGGTTGAGGTAGGCTTTGCGGCAAGCGAGCTGGCTGTCGGGGATTTGCCGCTCGAGAGCGTCGAGGCGGGAGGTCAGGGTGAGTCGTTTCTGCTGCAGCGTATCCCGTTGTTGGCGGAGCAGTTTTTCCTGGGTTTCTAGGGACTGCAGGTGCTGCTTGGCCTGTTGCCAGGCTTCTGCGAGCTGGCATGCGGCGTTTTCGGCCTGCAGAGCGGCCTGTTCCCGCCGCTGCTGTTCGGCGGCGTAGTGTTCCGGGGTGAGGGGCTGTCCACAGGCGGAGCAGGTGGGCTGGCCTTGCAGTTTCTGGAACTCGTCGAGGCGGCGGCGGGCATCGCTGGCTCGGCTCTCCGCCGCGGCGTGCTCCCGTTGGGCCTGGTCGTAGGCCGCACGAGCCGCCTCGAGCTGCTGCTGGACCCACTGCAGACGTTTCTGGGCCGCATCCAGCTCGCCGGACAGTTGCTGGAGGTCCTGCTGAAGCAGATGGCGCTCGTTCAAGGCCTGCCGCAACTTCGACCGCTGTTCATGGAGCTGTTCCAAGTGCGGGTAATCCTGTCCGAGCTGCCGCAGGCGGGCCAGCTCGGCCTCGGCGGCAGCGAGCCGCTCCTGCAAGTCCGGGGGGAAGGCGGCCAGTTGCCGTTCCCACTCCCGAATCTGACCGTCCAGTTTTTCCAGTTGATCGACAATACCGATCCGGGGGGCGAGTTGCCGTAACGATTGCTGGACCGTCTCATACTGGCTTTGGTCTTTATCTTGCAGCTCCCGTAAGACGGCCAACTTGGACTCGTTTTTGCCGATCTGATTTTGAAGCTGACGTAGCTTGATGTCCACCTCCTGGAGCTGCTGTTCGAGCTGTCGCCGCTTGTGGCCGGATTCGGCGATCTGGCCTTTTTCCGTCAGTATGCGTTCGACGTGTGGTAAAACTATGTTTAACTGTTGCCAGCGGCGGTAGCGGTTTTCGATGGCCGCGGCCTGGGCCAGCAGTTGCTGGATGTGCCGCAACTGCCGCTGTTTGTCGTCGAGCTTCTGTCGCAGCTCGGCGGCGCGTTCGGCCTGCCGCCGTAACTCCTCAAGCTGCGTCAAGTTACGCTGGTGCTCGTCACGGGTGTTTTCCAGCTCCTGTCGCCGGGCGGTTACGGCGGCCAGTTGTTCCTCCAGGTCCGGCGGCACCATTTCGAGCTGCTGCAGGGTCGCCTCGCATTCTCTCTCGACCCGTCTGAGGCGGTCCTTGGCGATCTCCGCCAGCCGCTCGTAGCGTTCGATCCCCACGGCGTGGTTCAACACCTTGCGTCGGCCTTCGGGGGTACTATCGAGGAGCTTTTCGGCCTGCCCCTGCAGCAGCAGCACCGAAGAGGTGAAGGTGTCATGGTCAAAACCCAGGACCGATTCGATCCATTTATCGAAGCCTTTATCGCTTTCCGTGTCCGGCAATGGCTGCCAGTTTCCGGAGGGGTCGCGGCGGTAGGCGTTGCGGGTGCTGCGGCCGGAACGGGCGGAGCCGCGAGGTCGGCTGTAGGTACGATGGATGCGGTAAGTGTCGCTGTCGACGCGGAATTCGAACACCACCTCCAGGCGGTCGGCTTGCTTATGGATCAGGTCGACGTCGCCGGACTTGCCGCCGCGGTGGGCGCCGAACAGGGCGTAGGTGATGGCGTCGAAGACGCTCGATTTGCCGCTGCCGTTGGGGCCACCGAGCACCCACAGGGGGGCATCGTCGAACTCGATGACCTGTTCGTCCCGATAGGACAGAAAACCTTTCAGGCGGATGCGGAGAGGGATCATGGCGGATCCGTCACGCTTCAGGACGCACCGCGGCGATGCCGGGTGGCCGCCGCGTGGTGCGGTCATTCGGTTCTATCTTGTCCCAAATCCCATAGCTTCGGGCCACATTTGTAAGCCGAGCCATGGTTAGGCCGCATTCATTACTATTACGATCATTTTAATCGACTTTGTGACGCCTGCCGATGTCGGTAGCGGCAGTGAAGCTAGCCGGGCGGGTCTGGCCGAGTGCGAATTTCCGACAGGGTGGTTAGGTTCGCGGCGGGCAATGCATTCGTCGCTAAAAGTCACCCCGCCGCGGGGGAGTGGGCCCGGTAGTAGGCAATCGTGGCCTGCATTCCTTCGTCGAAGGAATATCGGGGCTGGTAGCCGAGGCGTTGGCGGGCCTTGGCGATGGAGAAATCGAGGTTCAGTCCGGCGAATTTGAGCTGGGCCTGGGTGATCCGCGGCGGGTAGGGGCGGTTTTCCCGGCGGAACTTCCCCTCCCGCCAGACAGCCAGCCAGCGGGCCAGCCAGACCGGTAGCGGCGGGAACGACCGCGGCCGCGGCAAGCCCAGCCCATCGGCCACCGCCTCGAAAAACCGCCGCTTGCTGACGAATTCGCCGTCGGTGATGTTGAATATCTCCCCGACGACCTGCTCCGGCGGGGTGTCGATCGCCCGCAGCACGGCTTCGACCAGGTTGCCGACGTACGTCGTGTTCAGGGCATACTTTCCGCCAGCAATATAAATGACGCTCCGCTCTTTGAGCCGCTCGATCAGTCGCGGCAGCACCGTGCGGTCCCGCGGCCCGTACACAAACCCTGGCCGCAAAACGACTACGGGCAACTGCTGCTTGCGGTGGTATTGCAGGACCAGCCGTTCGGCTTCCACTTTGGACTGGGTGTAGCCGTCGATGTGGCGGTCGGGGATCGGTTCCCCCTCGTCCGTGCCGTAGTGGTGGCGGGCCTCGTACACTCCCAGGGAGCTGAGATGGACGAAGCGGTGCAGGGGCTTGCCCAGCACGGCGTCGCACAAGGCCCGCAACCCTTCGACGTTGACGCGGCGGTAGTCCTCCAGCGGCCCCCAGTCCCCCACTTTCGCCGCACAATGGACAACCACGTCGATGTCCTGCACCGCCGCGGCGAGGGATGGCGGGTCAGTAAGGTCGCCGCGGGCGATCGCCGCCCCGCAGGATTCGAGGAAGGCGGCGTCCGCATTCGGGCGAACCAGGGCCACGACCTGGTCGCCGCGACGGCACAACGCCTCCGCCACGTGCGAGCCGATAAAGCCGCTCGCCCCGGTCACTAACACCTTGTGAGCCATAACTCCTCTCCTGACTCAGTGGTTAGGTTATTGTTGGCCGCCGCCGAAGCTTCGGGGACGGTTAGCCGTCGGCCGCAGATGGGACCGCCATTTGTAACACTTGGACATTTGCCCGGGAACATCCCGATTTCCTGAGAGCTACCTTATGGAACGGTTTGAAGACTGTTCAGCCTAAAGCATTAATTTTCATGATGTTACAACGTTTTGCGTGTCGGTAGTGCCAACTTGTCCCCATTGATCCGGGAAAATCCGGAACCGTGAAAGCCTTGTGAAATATCTCACTATGTAGTTACAAAGCGAGCAGCGATGGACTAAGATTGATCAGGACGCAGCGTATTGCGGCGTCGGCACGGCTCCGGCCGGGGTCCCTGCAGGTCGGGACCGCTCCTGGAGGCTAACGGTTTCTCCAACGATTGTGCCAACTATATACGGGACAACAGCTTACATGCAACACCGATTGCCGTGGACTGCGAGGATCGCCCGCGTGGTGGGGCGGACCTGGGCCCGTATCGGTTATGCCTACCGGGTCGAACCGACCTGGCTGGAGATCAACCACTACCGCCTGGCCATCCCCGGTCTGCCTGCGGCGTTCGCCGGGCTGCGGATCGCCCACCTGACCGATTTCCACTGTGGCGACCAGATCCCGTTGCCCTATCTCGAAGAGACATTGGCACGGACGTTAGAGCATGAGGTCGATCTGATCGCCCTGACTGGCGACTATGTGCACCATGGCTACCGGCACGTGGGGACGGTCCGCCACCTGTTGGGCCGCCTGCGGGCGCCGCTGGGGGTGTACGCCGTGCTGGGAAACCACGATTTTTCGGTGCGGAACGCTTTGGGGGTTCGCCGGCACCGCGGGTTGCACCGGGCGGTCGCTGAGGCGTTGCAGACGGCGGGCATCCAGGTGCTGCGGAACCAGACGGTGCGGCTGGAGCAGGACGGGGAGCGGCTGCTGGTTGCCGGGATTGACGATTTGTGGAGCGGGGAGTGCGATCCGGACGCCGCGCTGGCCGCCTTGTGCCCGCACACGCCGCGGATCGTGCTGGCCCACAATCCCCAGACCATCGAGTACCTGTCCGGCCACCGGGCCGACCTGGTTCTGAGCGGGCACACGCACGGCGGGCAAGTCAACTGGCCGGGGCTGGGACGGGTCGTGCTGGGTCGCAAGGCCCGGAGGTGGGCCGCCGGGTTGTACCCGCACTCGCAGGGCGGCCACCTGTACGTCAACAAAGGGGTCGGCTTTGGCTGGCGGTTCCGCTTCAACGTCCGGCCGGAAGTGGCGATCTTTACCCTTTATCCGGGTAGTCCCGCCGCGACTGGCGGGGCGGTCCACGACGGAGCGGGCTCAGGAGCCAACCCACCGTACCCACCATAGATCAAACGCTTCTGCAAGACAACCTTGCGGGCCCAAGTTGGGAGCCACCAACCGTATCGATCATAAACGGCCGTGGCACCGCACGCCGAGTTGGCAGCTCGGCTTGAACTCGCATCCTTAAAACTGCTAGCATCAAAAAAAGCAAGCCGCCGAGATGGTAATCGGCCAAGGTGCTGGCAAGCCAATTGCTTAGATGGCAAGCCAATCGCTGTCGCGGCGGCACATCTGCCGTGAAGCGGCAGGTGAGGGGCACGCCCTGGTCGCCTGCGTGCCCTGAGGCGGCAGGTGAGGAGCACGCCGCGGTTGCTCGCGTGGCGACAGTGTCCGAATTTTAGTGATGCCCCATCGATGCGCAGGGAGGCAGGCATGACAACTATGGATGATGCACCGGTTCTGGTCACAGGCGGGGCCGGATTTATCGGCTCGCATTTGGTGGAGGAGCTGCTGCGGCAGGGCCGCCGGGTCCGCGTGCTTGACGATTTCAGTACGGGACTGCGGGACAACCTGGCCGGGATGCAGCCATCGCCGGAGGTGATCTGCGGTAGCCTGACCGATGCGGGCTGTGTGCGTCAGGCATTAAGCGGTGTCCGGCTGGTGTACCACTTGGCCGCGTTGGCGTCGGTGGCCCGCAGTGTGGAGAACCCGTTGGCGACGCACGCCGCCTGTGCCACCGGCACCCTCATTTTGTTAGACCTGGCGCGGCAGCTAGGGGTGCGGCGGGTGGTCTATGCCGCTAGCTCCAGCGCTTACGGCGGGGCGGAAGGGGACGCCGCCGGGCAGTCCGAGCAGCTTCCGGTGCAGGCCAAATCACCGTATGCCGCCGCCAAGCTGGCCGGCGAGCTATATATGCAGGCGTTTACTCACACTTTTGGCCTGGAAACCGTCCGCTTGCGGTTTTTCAACATCTTCGGGCCGCGGCAACGGGCCGATAGCCCCTACTCCGGCGTCATCGCTTTGTTCATCGCCGCAATGGCCGCCGGTCGCCGCCCCACCGTGCACGGCGATGGCCGGCAGTCCCGCGATTTCACTTACGTGGCCAACGCCGTACAGGCCCTGCTCCGTGCCGGCACGGCACAACATGCCGCCGGTCAGGTCTACAACGTCGGCACGGGCCGGTCGATCAGTATCCTCGAGTTGGTGGCTAGTCTCAACAAGATACTGGGGACGCAACTGGAGCCGGAATTTGCCCCGCCGCGACCGGGGGACGTCCGCTTCTCCCAGGCCGACATCCGCCGGATCCGCGACGAGCTGGGTTACGAACCGATGGTGGACTTTGAAGAAGGTTTGCGGCGGACCGTGGCGTGGTACTTGCAGCAACAACGGCCTGCGGGCGGGCCGTCGGCCCCGTCGCCGCCCTGTGCGGTACCGCCGCAACGGCTAGCGGCCGGATAGACGGCTAGCGGCCCGCTAAGGGTTGAGCCGCTCTCTGGCGGCCGTCAACGTGCCGGGAGGCAACCGAACGATCTCCCGGAGGAAGCGTCGCCTCGGTTGAGCCGTTCTCTGGCGGCGGTCAATGTGCCGGGTGCGGTGCCGCCGCAACGGCTAGCGGCTGGCTAAGGCCAATTGCTGACGGGCCGCCTCCACCACCGCCTCGACGGTGAAGCCGAAGTGGCGGGTCACGTCTTTGAGTGGTGCAGACGCTCCAAACGACCGCAGGCCGATAATGGCCCCCGTTGGCCCGGCGTAGCGTTCCCAGCCCAACGCCGCTTCCATCTCGACGCAGACCCGCGCAGTCACCTGCGGCGGCAGCACCTGCTCCCGGTAGTCCCGCGGCTGCTCGTCGAACAACTGCCAGCAAGGGAGGCTGACGACCCGTACCCGCACCCCCTCCTGCTGGAGCCGCTCCGCCGCCGCCACGCACAGGTGCACCTCGCTACCCGTACCGATCAGCAACACTTGCGGCCGCGGCTCATCGTTCAGGGCGTAGCCGCCGCGGGCCAGGCCGGACGCCGGAGCATACCGTTGCCGGTCGAGCGTCGGTACGGCCTGCCGGGTCAGGGCCAACACGACCGGGCGGTGCCGCTGCTGCATCGCCACGCGGTAGGCCTCCGCCACCTCGTTGGCGTCGCAAGGGCGGATCACCAGCAGGTTTGGGATGGCCCGCAAGGCCAGCAGGTGCTCCACCGGCTGGTGGGTCGGCCCATCCTCCCCCACGCCGATCGAGTCGTGCGTAAATACATACAGCACGGGAAGATGCATCAAGGCGGACAGGCGGATTGCCGGGCGGCAGTAGTCCGAAAAGACCAAAAAGGTCGAACCGTACGGCCGCAGCCGGCAGAGGGCTAGACCGTTGAGGATGGCGGCCATGCCGTGCTCGCGGACGCCGAAATGGATGTTGCGGCCGCCGGGCTGGTCGGCCCGCTGCACGCCCGCCCCCTCGAACTTCAAATAGGTTTTAGTCGATGGGTTCAGATCCGCCGAGCCGCCGACGATCCACGGCACATGCCTGGCGATGGCATTGAGCACCTGCCCCGAGCTGTCCCGCGTGGCCAGCCCCTTGGCGTCGGCCGGAAAGCTCGGGATGTCGCGGTCCCACCCCTCCGGCAGGCGGCCCTGTTCCATCTGCTCCAGCTCGGCGGCCAGTTGCGGGTACTCCGAGCAATACCGTTGCCACAACTGCCGCCACCGGGCGTGTGCGGCCGCGCCCCGCTGCCCGAGGCCGGCGCGGAAATGGGCCAGCACCTCCTCCGGCACCAGGAATTCTGCATCCTCCGGCCAGCCGTAGAAGCGTTTGGTCAGTTTGACCTCTTCGACGCCGAGCGGCTCGCCGTGTGCGGCGTGGCTGTCCTGCTTGTGAGGCGAGCCATAGCCGATGTGCGTCCGCAGGCAGATGAGGGTGGGGCGGTCCGTGCACTGCCGGGCTTGGCGCAGGGCCTGGTCGATCGCCGCAAGGTCGTTGCCGTCCGGAACTTGCAGCACGTTCCAGCCATAAGCCCGGAAGCGGCCGGGGACGTCCTCGCTGAACGCTAGCGCGGTGTCCCCGTCGATGGTGATGTGGTTGTCGTCGTAGATCAGCGTCAAATTGCCCAGACGGAGGTGGCCGGCCAGCGAGACCGCCTCCGCGGCGACCCCCTCCATCATGCACCCGTCGCTGCAGATGCAGTAGATGTGGTGGTCAAAGAGGGCCTCATAGCCGGGCCGGCCATACCGGGCGGCCCGCCACCGCTGGGCGATCGCCATGCCCACCGCATTGCCGACCCCTTGCCCGAGCGGCCCCGTGGTCGTTTCCACCCCGGCGGTCAGGTGCGCCTCTGGATGGCCGGGGGTGCGGCTACCCAACTGCCGGAACGCCCGGATCTGCTCCAGTGGCACCGCCGGCTCCTCCGTCACCCGCCCCTGCTCATCCACATGACGGATGCCGGCCAGGTGGATCAACGCATATAGCAGCATGGAGGCGTGGCCGTTGGAGAGCACAAACCGGTCCCGGTTGGGCCACAGCGGGTCGGCCGGGTCATAGGTGAGGTGACGATGCCACAGGACGTACGCCGCGGGGGCCAGGCCCATCGGGGCGCCGGGGTGGCCGGAGTGGGCCTTTTGCACAGCGTCCATGGCCAGGGTACGGATAGTAGTAATCGCCGTTTGATCGATAGCTGCAAATGTCTCTGGAGCCATGCCTCCCTCAAGCCGTGTTGGTCGAAAATGGAGCCCGTCCCGCACAGAGGCGGCACCGGTTCCTGCGCCTGCAGCCCACGATACTGACCGTTGCCCGCGCCTGGGCGCACGCCGTCGCGTACCGGCCAGTCCTCGCCAATGACTAGTCCTCATTGATGCCCAGTCCTAGTCGATGATATGAAGCGGGCCAACAACGGGGAGTTATCGGCGGTCAGGAAGGCCGTTGCCGCGTGGTTGCGGGCCGGTTTCTTCTGTACAAGCGGCAGGAATTGCGCAAAAAACCGCAAAATTCCCGAAAAAATCCCTTGACTCTGGGTGCACAACGTGAAAAATGCCTCATATTTACTGAGAAAGAGAACATGCATGTGCTGCCGGCAGTGGGCCGCAGGCACACACGATCATGTGACCGTAACATTCGCATCCCCATTACTAACTAAGGAGGACCTTTCATGGCCAAGGCCGCCGACAATGCCAAAAAGCCCAAGTCGATCACCAAAAGTCAATTTTACACCGAAATTGCCGAGAAAACGGGCCTGAAAAAGGCCGAGGTGGCCAAAGTCTTCGAGGCGATCACCGAGGTCATCAAAAAGCAGCTCAGCTCGAAAGGGCCGGGCGTGCTGACCATCCCCGGCCTGTTCAAGCTCAAGGCCAAGAGAATCCCGGCTCAAAAGGGTGGTCAGAAAGTTCCCAACCGCTTCAAGCCCGGCGAGTTCATCATTACCAAGGACAAGCCGGCTTCGGTGCGGATCACCGCCCGTGCTCTCAAGGCGTTGAAAGACATGATCAAGTGATGGTTCGTCGTTATGCGTTTTGCTCGTAGAAACGCACGGCGACACCCTGCTGAGGGAGGGGGGCGGCCCTGCAGACCGCTCCACTAGTAATTCGCACTAATGATTTGGCATCGCCGGATTTGCTGCGCGGCGGTCATGAACAACCGTACGCGGCGCAACCTTTACGTTTGGCGGGGGAGGGGATCGTCCTGCGGGCGGGGGAACTCCCGCGGCGGCGGCTTGTCCCGCTCGGCCTCGTACAGCCGAATCGCCGCCAGGGCCTTCTCGGCGTCCTGTTGCGGCACCCATACCTCGACCACATCCGGTAAGGCGGAGCCAAAGCCGGCCAACAACGCCTCGCCGACCACGCGGGCCTCAATTCCGGCCTCCCGCAGCACCTGCTGGTAGATCTCCGCCGTTACATACGGCCCAGCATAGACCTTCACCACGTCTTGGCCTTCGGACATCGTTTGGCTCCTCGTCGCCGCCGGCAGGATCGTTCCGCTTGTAGCCGTTCACGGGCCACATTCTTCTTCATTGTACGCTGCTCGCGGGATCCTTCCAACCATCGCCGCTTATCCACTTGATACTTTTCCATGCCCACCAGGTACGTTACAATGGGGAGGTGGCGGATGCACAACTCCCCTTTCCGTGAGAAAGTCGATTCAATAGCGGGGGCGAGGCATGTCGACGTGCGGCCGACCGAGGCGAGCAGCCGGATTTACGCTCATTGAGTTGTTGGTGGTGGTGGCCATCGTCAGCGTTCTGATCGGTTTACTCATACCGGCGGTGCAGAAGGTGCGGGCCGCCGCCGCACGGGCGAGTTGTCTGAACAATCTCAAACAGATCGGCATCGCTCTGCATCATTTCCATGACGTGCATCAGGTGTTCCCCGCTTCGGGATGGACCACAGCTGGACCGGGCAACCCCCATGGCCGTTATGTGGGCTGGAGGCCGTTGATTCTGCCGTTTGTGGAACAGGAAGGATTGCAGAGGATTTATGATTTCAGCGTGGATTGGTGGGAGGGGCGGAATCTGGAGGCGGCCACACATTCGGTGCGGTTGTTCATCTGTCCGGCGACGCCGGCTCGGGCCGAGGTGTTGCAGGCCGTGGCTAAGCCGCCGCGACCGGCGATGACCTTTCCTCGTCCTCTCGCACCCACCGACTATGAAGCAATCATGGGGGTTCAGCCCAGTTCGATCAATCCCCATCTGGGGACCTCTTTTTATAACTCGTTTAACCGCTTTGCGGTCATGCACCGCAATTCCCGCGTGCGGTTCACCGACATTACCGACGCGACGTCAACGACTGTCATGGTGGTCGAAGCGGCGGGGCGGCCAGTGGTGTACCGTAACCACCGGGCCTATCCCGACATCGGCAACGATCAGGGGATTAGTTGGGCTGACAGCGAGGGGCCTTTCAGCCTGGATGGGGCTTCTCCGGACGCCATGTTGGAGGGGTGCGGCTTATTGTGCTATCGCAGCATGAACGCGAAAAACGACAACGAGCCTTACAGTTTTCACTCCGGCGGCGGCAACTTCCTGTTTGCCGACGGCCACGTCGCATTCATCCGGGACAGCATCGCACTGACGACCTTGGCCGCCCTCTTTACCCGCGCGGCCGGCGAAATCGTCGGCGACTACTAAGGTGGCCGCCTTTCTCCGTTGCCACCTTTCTCCTCGGTATCGGTTCGCTGCTTGGCTCAGATTGTGATTACCATTGGGCACAGGTTGGAATTGCGACCTTGCATCGCCGTGATGTCGGTTATAAGTCACTCTGTAGTAGAGCAGTATCTGCGTTGCGACTGGCGATCCGAACATGCATGTGCCCCATGTGTGGGTGCCGCCGGCAGCTACGGCGGCATTGATTTTTGATTGCGACGGTACCCTTGCCGACACGATGCCGGCCCACTACCGGGCCTGGTTGGCCATGCTGCGACGCTACGGTATCCCGTTTCCGGAGGAACGGTTTTACGCCCTCGGCGGCATGCCCACCGCCCAGATCATCCGCCTCCTGGCGGCCGAGGCGGGCGTCGCTGTGCCGGAGGAGGAGATCCCTCGCATGGTCGCCGAAAAGGAGAATGGTTTTCTGGACCACCTGCGGGAGGTGCGACTGATCGGGCCGGTGGCCCACATCGCCGCGGCCTACCGCGGACGGCTGCCGTTGGCCATCGCCAGCGGCGGTTACCGCCGGACAATCATCAAAACGTTAGAACATCTGCAAGTCCTGGACTGGTTTGATGTTGTGGTGACGGCGGAGGACACGGTCCGTCACAAGCCCGAGCCGGACGTGTACCTGGAGGCGGCCCGGCGGCTGAACGTCCCGGCGGACAAATGCGTGGTCTTTGAGGACACGGACATCGGGCTGGAGGCCGCCCGCCGTGCGGCGATGACGGCGATCGACATCCGCCCGTGGCGGGCCGCCACCCCGCATGGCCCGCGTTGTAACACGTAAATCCATGTATTATCAGCAGTTGCAACGGAGAGAGCTACAGACGCCGGCGGAAATAGAGCCGCTCAGGCGGTCGGTTTGGGAACCCAGACCGGCGGCGGCGTGATGGTGTCCGCCGGACGCGGCCCGGCGTTGGCCCGCCCGCTGCCGGCCAGGCGACTGATGCACCGCACTGTCATGTCGTGATCGCAGACGATCTGGCAACTGAGCCGTACTCCCTGCAGTTCCCTAGCGGCCAGGACCTGCTTTTCCGCTTCGGTCATCATTACCGGTTCGCCGGCGACAAATTCCACGCGGCAGGTCGTGCAGCGGGCGTTGCCGCCACAGGCGTGGAGCTGGTCGATTCCCGCCTCGTCGATCAGGGCCAAAACAAGCCGCTTGCCGTGCGGCACGGTGAACGTTCCGATCCCTTCGACAGTGAGCTGCGGCATGGTTGTCTCCTTAAATACCTGGCAGATAGAGATTTACAATCCGATAGCCGGCGCGTGCCATTCGAAAATTCGAGGGGTGCCGGGCGGAGGTGGGGGTCGTCTCAGAGCCGGAATGCCCCCAGCTCCCGCAGTCGGGAGCGGAGGAACTGGGCCCGAGCCGCGTTGCGTTCCTCGCCGTCGAGGGGCTGCCCCACGAGCTTTTGCAGGTGCGCCGCCTGGCTTTGGATGAACAACTGGTTGATGACCAGCGGCGGGATGTCCTCCAGCAGTCGCAAGTGAATCCCCAGGCGGACTAGGGACAGCAGCTCCAGCGTCTCTTCGGCGGTGATGATGGTCGAGCTGCTCAGGGTACCCAGGGCCCGGGAGACATGGTTGTGGAGGGCCTGGCGTTGTTCTTGGAGGAGCAGTTCGCGGGCGCGGCGCTCATATTGAACGACTGTCAGAATGACTTCTCTAAGTTCTTGCAGTATGCGGCTTTCGGACTTGCCCAGGGTGATCTGGTTGGAGATCTGGTGGAGGTCGCCCAGGGGGTGGCTGCGTTCGCCGAACAGGCCGCGGACGGTGAAACTGATCTTCTGGATGGCGTTATGGGTACGCGAGAGCTGGTGGGTGAGGTTCAAGGCGGGGAGGTGGACCATGACGCTGGCCCGCAAGCCGGTGCCGACGTTGGTGGGGCAGGCCGTCAGGTATCCGAACTGGGGATGGAAAGCAAAGGGGAGGTGCTCCTCGAGGGCATTGTCCAGGGCATCGATTTCGTTCCAGGCGTCGTCGAGGGCCAGGCCGCTGCGGAGCACCTGCAGGCGGAGATGGTCTTCCTCGTTGACCATGATGCTGACGGATTCGCGGCTGTCGAAGGCCACGCCGCAGGGGCCGTTGCTTTTGGCCAGCTCGGGGCTGATGAGCTGTCGTTCGACAAGGAGTTGGCGATCGAGTGGGCCAAGGGCGGAGACATCGCAATATTCGAGGGTGTAGGGGAAGCGGATTTTGGCCAGGGCATCGCGGCAGCGGCGAACCACTGCCGCCTTTTGTTGTTGGTCCGCCCGTGTGGTGAAGGGGAAGTCCGCCAGGTTGCGGGCCAGGCGGATGCGTGTGGAGACCACGACATCGGTTTCCGGACCGCTGCCGCGGAGCCATTCGCCGAGTTGCGAGACAAGCGTATCCAGGTTCATGAGTTCAATCCTTCGGTGGATCGTTCCAGTCGGCGAATCAGGTCGCGTAGCCGTGCAGCATGTTCATATTTTTCAGCGGCGATGGCCCGTTGCAGGTGGCGACGGAGGCGTTGCAGTTGGTGGTGGCGTCGGCTGAAGCGTGGCCGCTTGCCGCAATGCCGCACCGAGCGGTGGATCCGCTCGAGCAGCGGCTCCATCCGCTGGCGGAACAGCTCATAGTCGGCGGCGCAGCCGATGCGGCCGTGGGTTTGGAAGGCGGTGTAGCACAGGCCACAATGGGGGCATTGCGGCTCGACCGCCGTCTCCACACTACGCCACGCGTGCAGCAACAACTGTAAAAGGCCTTTGAGATTAATCGGCACGCCGCAGGTTCCCGGGAGCAACTTGCGGGCCCGGGCGCACCGCTCGCACAGATGCATTTCCCGCTTCTGGTGCTGGATGATATCGGTCAGGTGGATCGTCGCCGGGTTATCGCAATACAGGCACTTCATGGGAGTCCACCGCCTGTAACGATATATGTATCAACAGGTTAGGTACGATTCGGGTATCGGTCCGTCCCGCGGGAGTCGCCACCCCGCCGCCGGTGGGGGTTCATCCATATTGTACCATAGCCGCCGGGTTCGATGGCGTGTCGGTGGCGGTCAACTCCCTTCAAGTTCACGGATCCGGTCGCGGACGCGGGCCGCCTCCTCGTACCGTTCTTCGCGGACCAGCAGTTGTAACTGTTGCCGCAAGCGGGTCAACTCCGCCTGGTGGGACAGTGCGGCGACGCGGTGCTGGGGCGATTTGCCGTGATGTTGCGTCGCGTTGTGCAGGTTTTCCAACAGTGGCAGTATCTCCTCGGCAAAGGCATCGTAATCATGGGGGCAACTGAACCGCCCCTGGCTGCGGAAGAGGGCGAAGGTCAGGCCGCACGCCGGACACGTCTTGTTGTTCATGGCGGACGTGGGGGCGGGTGGGGCCGGCACCATCGGTTTTTCCTGCAGGTATTTCGCCGCACATTCTTCACACAGGTGCACGTCTTCGACCTGTTGCGGCCCATGGATTTCGGTGACATGGATCACGGCCCGATTCGGGCACTGTTGGCACTTCATCATGATGCGTTCCCCCCAATTCACAAAAATGCGTTCCAATTATGCGTTTCCGCCGATGATCGCCGCGACAAGCCCCTTTGATCCTATCTTAGCAAATTCCTTCAGTTCTCCCAATATCCTGGCCTTCGGGAATATGCCGCCGTACTGATCCGGCGTAGTCGCATCCGTGCTGCCAGGCAAGGACGGGGACGTGCGTGGACCTGCGGCGGCAGTTTGCCAGCGAGTTGTCTGGCGAAGTGCCGGACAGCGCTGTTGGTGGCACAAGCCCCGTAGCCAGGAGCCAGGTAGCTGGGCCCCGGGTGCCTCAGCCGGCAACCATCCTCTGTTGGTGGCACCCCCGTAGCCAGGAGCCATGCAGAGTGGTGTAGCGGGTCTTGCTGCAACGACAGGGTTGGGATTGTTCTTTTGCCGCGATTGGGGGTATGGTAGCGGTCAATCATGAGGGTAGCGGTCAAGCATGAGTGGAAGTAGCGTGTGGGCGATAGTAGGCCGCGTGGAAGTTCGCTGGTTGGCTGGCATTGTGGCGGTGGGGATTGTCCATTGGGGCGTTGTCCGCGGGCTTTTGGGTCCCGATCGCCGGTTGGAGGACTGGTGGAATGATCAGCCGCTGGTGAGCGGGCGGCATGCTTTACACCAGTACCACGGATACATCAAGGCCCAGGCAGCCGGGGAAGGTCCGGGAACGACCGGCTATGATTTAGCCTTCCAGGCCGGCTATCCGGTCACGCCAGTTTTCGACGCCAGTTGCCGGGTGGCGGAGGGGTTTTACCGGTGGTCCGGGGGCAATTATCACCCCGCCCCGTACAAGATCGGCCTGTTGGCAGTGGTGATGTGGGTGCCGCTGGCGACGATGCTGGCGACGGTCGCCGTATCCCGGACGCCAGCGGCATGTTTATTGGGCGGGCTCGGGGGGGTGGGATTGGTGGCATCGCCGTGGATGCAGGAGTTGCTCCGATTGGGGGAGGGGGATTTGCTCGTTGCGAGCATGGGGGTGCTGGTCTTTCTAAGCTGGTGGATTCGGTTTACGTATTCATGGGAAATCGAGGCATGGCTATTGGCCGCTGCGGGGGCCGCGGTGGTGTGGTATTGTCAGCCGTTGCTGGCGGTAGCGACCAGTAGCGTGGTGTTTGTTCAATACGTGGTCGTAGGACCCCGTATGGGCTGGCTATGGCACCTGTCCCTGGTGGGGGTGGCGTGCGTGGGGATCGTCCCGAACGCGGGCTGGCTGAGCGATTGGATCCGCTACTGGTGGCTGCGTTCGGCCGGAAGTGTCGAGTGGCACGGTTGGTCAGCCGTCATGGGGATCCTGCGAGGGGGAGAACCGTTGCCGGAAGGGGGGGGCACGCCCTGGTTCGGTGCGGCGACGCTGCTGGGGACGGCCACGGCGGCGTGGTATTGGCGTCGCAACGCACCCGGCGGGGTATGGCTGTTGCTTTTGGCCGCCGCCTGGGCCACCATGGCACAAGCGATTGTCCATTACCGCCTGCAGGGGGAGGTCAGGGCACAATTGGCGTTGTTGACGGTCAGCTTGCAGCTTCCAGTTTGGGCGGCACTAATGGATCGTCTCATGTGCGGTCACCATCTGCGACGGGCTGTCTGGGCAGGGATAGCCGCAGCCAGCCTACTGGCCGCCTGGTGCTGGGGGGCCGCCGCGTCGGGGGGAGGGCTGGCAAACGCCGATCGCCCGCCGTTGCAGATTGGGTGGACCGCCGAACAGGCCGAGCTGATCCGCGGCCTGCGGCAGTGGACGTCGCCGGATGGACGCATCTTGTGGGAAGAACGGACATCCGATCGGCATCAGGGAAGCTGGGCGGCCCTTGTGCCGGTAGTGACCGGGCGGGCGTTGATCGGTGGCCTGGACCCGGACGGGCGGTTGGAACATTCCTACTGCGCATGTCGGGACGGGGAATGGCTGGGTCGCCGCCTGGCGGAGTGGTCCGATGCGGAGCTAGCCCAATGGTGCGACTGGTACAATATCGGCTGGGTGGTCGCCCGCACGGCCGAGGGAGTCGCCCGCTGGCAGCGTTTTCCTAAGTCGCGGAAATTGCTGGAGTTACGCGAAAGAGGGCAGCCGCTGGTGCTGTTTGCCCTTGACCGGCAGTTGAGCTACGTGCTCTCGGGCGCGGCCCAGTGGCAGTCGGCGGATCTGCACCGGATCGTCCTGACTCAGGTGCAGCCCAACGCCCATGGCGAAGTGCAACTCAGTATGCATTGGTGGCCGCAATTGCGGGTCGCCCCATCCTACGTCCGGATCGAACGCCTGCCGGAACCGACCGGGCGGGCGGCCGTCGACCACGTGCGGCTCCTGTTGCCCGGGCCGGTGCCCCACCTGGTTATTACTTGGGAGGACTGAGACCCGCTACCAGTTGAAAGTTCAGTTCCGCTGCGGGTGGTCAAAAATTGTACAGATCTAGGCTAACCCTCTCCCCCCTGAGTGATGTAAGGTCAAAAATTGTACAGTTCACGTGCGGCCCCTTGTTTTCTCACCTGGAATGCGTAATCAAAAATGCCTGGAGGCGTTGCCTTTTGCAGCATCGGCGGAGATCGCACCGTGCGGACTCTGATCACCGGCGGGGCCGGCTTCATCGGTTCCCATTTGTGTGAACGGTTCCTGGAGATGGGGCATGAGGTCATCGCCGTCGATAATTTCTTGACGGGCACGCCAGAAAATATTGCGCACTTGCTGGGTCATCCCCGGTTCAAGCTCATCGGCCACGACATTTCGTATCCGCTGAAAATTGCGGCCAAGCTGGACAACGTCTTGCATTTTGCCAGCCCCGCCAGTCCGGTCGATTACCTGGAGTTGCCGATCCAGACGCTGAAGGTCGGCTCTTTAGGCACGCACAATACCCTGGGCATTGCCAAGGCCCACGGCGCCCGCTACCTGCTGGCCAGCACCAGCGAGGTGTACGGCGATCCTCTGGTCCATCCGCAAAAGGAGACCTATTGGGGTAACGTTAACCCGATCGGCGTGCGTGGCGTCTATGACGAGGCCAAACGCTTCGCCGAGTCGATGACCATGGCCTACCACCGTGTCCACAATTTGAACACGCACATCGTGCGGATTTTCAACACCTACGGCGAGCGGATGCGGCTCAACGACGGCCGGGCTTTGCCGAATTTCATGTGCCAGGCCTTGCGCGGCGAGCCCATCACCGTGTACGGCGACGGCCGCCAGACCCGCAGCTTCTGCTACATTTCCGACCTGGTCGAAGGGATCGTCCGCCTGCTGTTTACGGACTACCACGAACCGGTGAATCTGGGAAATCCCGAAGAGATCACCATTCTGGAATTTGCGGAGGAGATCCGCCGTCTGGCCGGGTCATCCAGTCCGATCGTGTTCCGGCCGCTGCCGCAGGACGATCCCCGGGTGCGGCAGCCGGACATTACCCTGGCCCGTCAACTGCTTGGCTGGGAGCCGCGAGTGCCGCGTCAGGAGGGTCTGCGGCGAACGCTGGCTTATTTCCGGCAGAAATTGGGTCTGCCGCCACAGGCGTCGGTTGGGAGCGATCCCGCCCCATCGCCGGGGAATTGACTTGACAATCCGCTTGCGGGATTCATGCTATAAGTTAAATTAAGGTTAATCGCCCCACGGCAAAACAGGCGGGTTGGCGATCGAAAAATCCTTTTTTGAGGGAACTTTCCGAGCGGCTGCTGCGTCCTAAACCAAAGTCACGTCGTCACCCGTTCGGCCGGTGCCGCATAGCCGCTGCGGGGAACCGGACGCATGGGAATTTGCTTTTGAGGAGTCCACACGTGATGAAGGGGTTGATGAGACCGGACGGTTCGCACAGGAAGATGATCACGTACGCCGTGCTGTCCCTGTTTGTTCTGGCGTGGACGGCAGGCATCGCCCTGGCCCAGGACGGTGCGACGAGCGAAGGGCCGCAGGAATCATTGGCCCTGTTTATGATCAAGGCGCTCGGCCCGATTTTCGGCCCGTTGCTGCTGGCCGTGTCGGTGGCCCTGGTGGCGCTGTGCGTGCTGCTGGCATTGGATTTGCGGATGGTCAACGCGATCCCGCCCGGGTTTGTGGAGGAGTTCACCGACACGGTCAACAAGCGGAAATTCAAGGAAGCCTTCGAGATGGCCCGCAACGACCCGTCCTTTTTGGGCCAGGTCCTCACGGCCGGGATGAGCCGGCTGCAGTACGGCCTGGAGGACGCCCGCGAGGCGGCCCTCAACACCCTCGACAGCATCCGGGCCGACAAGGAGCAGAAAAACAACTACACCGCTGTGATTGGCACCTTGGGGCCAATGTTTGGGCTGGTGGGCACGGTTTACGGCATGATCAAGGCGTTCTCGGTACTGGCCACCGCCACGCAGGTCAACCCTTCGAAATTGGCCGACGGCATCGCCCACGCTCTGGTGGTCACTCTGTTTGGCGTGGCCATTTCCGTACCGGCGATTTTCTTTAACGCTTACTTCCGCAACCGGGTTACGCGGGTGTGCATGGACGTGGGGCACATCGCCGACGACCTGCTCACGCAGATGTACCACAATTCCAAGCGTGCGGCAGGTGCGGCGACGGTGGCGCCGGTTCCCCCCTCCGCCGCGGCCACCCCTGCTCCGTCCAATGTGCCGCCGGCCGCACCGCCGGCCCGCTGATGCTCCCGCTGCCTCCTCCGGAGTCCGCTCATGGGGCATGGCAATATCGATCGCGGCGAACCGAACTTCACGCCGCTATTGGACCTGGTCCTGCAACTGATCATGTTCTTCATGATCTCAGCCAACTTTGTCATGGAACAGACCGCAGTGGAGATCCGCCTGCCGGAAGCCGCCGCCGCCAAGGCGATCGAAAAAACCGTCGAATCCACCCTGTTCCTTAACATCAACAAGGAAGGACGGGTCATCTTGACGCCCGACCAGTGGGAAGGGGACACCCGGACGCTGGATAACCCCATCCAGGTAGAAAACTACCTGCGGCGACGAGCCAACGAGGAACGCCGCCGCACGAAAAAGGAAGAGCTGGAGACCGTGCTGATCCTGCGGATTGACCGGGAGACCGAATTCAAAAAGACGTTTGAGATTATGAATGCTTGCCGCCGCGTGGGGTATGAACGCGTGCAACTGCGAGCTATCCTCCACAGCGGCTTGGATTGATGGGCATCGTCGAACGACCGCCGCGGTTGGGAAACTCCCCGGTGGGGTGGCAGCGGGCATCCCGCGTGTTCCCCCGCCTCCGTGTGCAATCATCGGCAGTATTTGTATGGATGGACGATCATGAGCCGGCGTCGCCACCTGCATCGAGAACCGATGGACCCTGACTTGCCCATCGTCCCGATGCTCGACATGTCGTTTCAGATTCTGGCGTTTTTTATCATGACGTTCAAACCGACGCCCACCGAAGGGCAGTTGGCCATGCAGTTGCCGCCGCCGGAAGAGGGCGGGGGTGCGGCGATGCCCGATCCGTTTGGCGACAAGCCGAGCAAGTTCATCGTCCGGGTCGAAGCCACGGACAACGGGCAGATCGCGGCGATCAGCTTCAAAGAGGAAGGGTCCGCCGCTCCACCCACCCAATTGGGACGGGATCTGGGACGCTACATGGAAGTCCTCAAAAACGCCCTGGCCCAAAACAAAGACCGGGGGGCCAAGCTGACCCTCGAACTGGACGGCCGCCTGATCCAGGAATATGTGGTCGCCCTGATGGACCATGCCACACGGGCGGGCTTCAAGGACATCTCGCCGATTCTGGCCGGAGGCGGCTCGCAGAACTAGCTGGTCCGGCGACGCCCGGTCTGCGCGTGGTTCCATCCGCGAGTGCGGGCAAGGCGTTTTGCTCGATCGGCGGAACGTGAGCCGACGCACTTAGAATGACGATGAGAACGATCGTCGCTAAACCGACGCGAAAAACGTCGGTGTCCGAGGACCGGTGATGGCAATGGCATTGCGGCGACGGCATATAAGGGGAGCGGATGTCGCCGGGGGCGGCTGGGCTGCCGTTTGGGTCGGGTTGCTGGCTTGTGTCGTGTGGGCCCAAACGCCGGGACCGTCCCCCACGCCCGAGCCGGCCGATCCGTCCCCGCCGTCGGACCAAGCCGATCCGTCCCCCCCTTTGCCGCCGACCCGCCCCGTGGGTACCCCTGCGAAATACCGGGTTCCCAACCCCGATCGGGCCATCTTCCAGGGTTTCCGCGACCCGCACACCCTGCAACAGGTCGGCGGCATCGAAGACATGAAGCCGGTAGCCTCGGAACAGCAAAACCGCGACGAGTATGAGGCTTGGCACGAGCTGATTTTTCATGCCCGGCAATTTTCCACCGCCGAGCTGATCGAACACGCCCGCCGCGATATTGTTCGCGATGAACTAATCGAAAATACCCGCTATCGTTTGCGGTTAGAACTCATCCGCTTCGACGGGCACGTCGTCCAGGTGCGGCGGGTGCCGGCTACGGCCCGGCTGCAACAGGCCGGCGTACCAGAAATCTACGAGGCCATCCTCGAGCTACTTGACGAGCCGCCCACCGACCGGCTTTCCTTCGTATTCGTCGAGCTGCCGCAAGCGTTGGCTCCTCTCCGCCAACGGCCTCCGGGCGAATGGTACGACGTGCGGCTCCCAGCAACGGTGGCGGGTTACTTCTTCAAGGTCAAACCCGATCCGACTTTGCCGATCCTGATCGGCCACGGATTGGAACTGCCAGCGGCCGTGCCGGAAAGTATCTTTCATAACATATTCCTAGACAAGAATTTGCGCATATTCCGCCGCATCCAGAACGACACACCGGTGGCCCGCGGGCCGGACCAATGGGAGGAATCTCTGGCCTGGAACCGGGTCTTGTTGCATGCTAACCGCTTTTCTTGCAATGACTTAGAGCAAGCGGGCCGTAGCGACCTGACATTTGCCGACCTCTATTATGATGGCTACCAGCAACACGGCGACGGCCGCCGGGATTTCAAAGGGCCGCGTGAATACCTGTTGGAGCTGGTCCGCTTCGAGGGGCGGCTGGTGATGCTGAAACGCACCACCGCCACCCGCAAACTCCGTGGCGCCGGGATCGAACACGTCTTTGAAGGTTGGATCATACCTCGGGACGAACCGCGCGGCAATCCGCTCTGTTTCGTGTTCACGGAGCCATTAGCCGGTGTGGAACCGGCCGGCCGGATCAACGTGTGGGTTTCAGGTGCCGGGTATTATTTCAAATTGATGCGTTATGAATCGGCGGAGCGGGATCCCCACGACCCCACCCAGCGGGTTGTCAAGCGGGCCCCCCTGCTTCTGGGTCGCGGCCTGATCCGCCGTCCGGACCCGGAACTCGCTTCGCCGGTGAGTTGGGCGACCTTTGCCCGTTACATGACGATTTTCATTCTGGCCGTAATCGCGGCGGCATTAATATTGACTTGGTGGTACCGCCGCGGCGACCGCTACCTGCGGCAGACGGTCGAATCGCAAAGAAAAAATCCGTTTGCTGGAACTTTCGAGCCCCCTGCTTCGTCTACATAATCTGAGGAACCATGTCGGGTCAAACCGAAACGTGTTCATTTTCTGCACAGTCACTGGAGGTTGAAGGGAGGGCGGTATGAGTCCGACAACTCAAGGCACACCTCCGGCTCCGAGCAAACCCGCACCTGCCGCCGCGGCAGTTCCTGGGGTGGTCATCCGTCGGGTCGAGATGGCCCAAGAGACCACGCAGGAACGGATTTTCCGCAAACACCTGCCAGCCTGGGTGATCAGCGGAGCAGTGCACGTCTGTTTAGTAGCCCTGTTAGTGGCGTTTGCTGGTTCGCCGCAAAACATCGAGGCCACCGACAAGGTGATCACCACATCCGTAGAAAAGAGTGAAGATGAACCGCCCGAGAATCTCACCAACGAAGACTTGGGTTTGGACGTCAACATCGAAGCAGCCCTCCCGGAGCTGACCCGGGTCGATGAGCGAACGGTCCAAGAGGTGGTGACCCAGGACAATCTGGGCAAGCCGAACGTCCCGGACACCGACCGCAACGCCTTTGATCTGCCCGGTTTGCCGTCGTTGGAGGCCATGACCTCCGGCGTAGCCGGTATCGATGGTGTGGTCAGAGCAGGCGGGGGCAATTTCGGCCGCATCGATGCCTCGTTTGCAGGCCGCAGCGGGTCGACCAAAGACCAAATGCTGCGGGAAGGCGGCGGCAACGCAGCCAGCGAGGCTGCCGTCGCCCGCGGCCTGGCCTGGCTGGCCAAACAGCAGCGGGCCGATGGCTCCTGGCAACTGGATGGCAGTGATAAGGGAGAAACTATTGCAGCTACAGGTCTAGCCCTCGCGGCGTTCCTTGGTGCCGGCGAAACCCACAGACAAGCCAAAAAGTATCGCATCAATGTTGATCGCGGCCTGCAATACCTGCTCCGCAACTGCCCCGTGAGCGGTCCCAACGCCGGCAGGCTAAGTGGCAATATGTACGCCCAGGCCATCGCCACTCTGGCTCTGTGTGAAGCCTATGGGATGACCAAGGATCCGGCGTTGCGTCCGGCCGCCCAGGCCGCGGTCAACTACATCCAGAGAGCCCAAGGTCCCAACGGCAGTTGGGGCTATTCTGCTGGTACCACCGGTGACACCTCAATTGTCGGATGGCAGATCCAGGCCTTGCAAGCAGCCCGCCTCAGTAAGGACATAGTCGTCGATCAGCGGGTAATTAGAAACGCGATCAAGTTCTTGGACTTTGCTGGAGCTGGTTCCCGCAAGTCCATGTACGGCTACCGTGACAGCAGCGGTGCCAGACCCGGCACGGCCCTTACGGCGGTCGGCCTGCTGTGCCGCTACTACATCGACGGCTGGGGACCGGATAACGCCGGCATGGCCGAAGGGGTCAAAGGACTGCTCGATAGCACCCCCCCGCGACCCAAACAGCCCATCAACAACATCTACTACTATTACTACGCCACGCAGGTCGTGCACTTCTTTGAGGGGGATGAATGGCGGACCTGGAACGAAGGCCCGAAAGATCCCAATACCGGCAAACGCACCGGCGGCATGCGCGACTGGCTGATCGATCAGCAGGTCAAACAGGAGGGACCGAACTTCGGTAGCTGGAACCCGTCAGGCGACATCTTTGGACGACATGCCGGGCGTTTGGGTACAACCGCGTTGTGCGTGTTGACCCTCGAAGTCTATTACCGCCACTTGCCGCTGTATAAGCGTAACGCCGCTGGTGATCCCGCTTTGCTGGAAGCGGCCCGCTGAGGTGTCACTACGCAAGCTTTCAAGCGTTAACTGACCTAAATCCTCCTCACCATGCCTTCGCCACGCGCGGCGGGGGCATTTTTCATTGTGTCGGGATCCATGTGCCTTATCTTCTTGTCTAGTCAAAACAATTTGCGCCCCTCGTAGCCCAGCGGATTCGATCGGTACCGCGAATTTCAATGGGGGTGATAATCGCCGCCGCAAAAACTGCACCATCCGCACTTTTTGCCTTGACGTCGTTTGCAGTCCGTCTGGGTTCAAACTAAGAAGTCATCGAATCGCTCCAGGCAGCTGCGTCGATCCCGTCCCCAGCTTGCCAACGGCTCGCGACCTGACTCGCCCGCATTGGTTGCAACAAACCACACACGTTTGCTTAGGAGATGACAGCCATGCGGCATGCTCGTCGTCTGCGAACTCGCACGCCTTTACAGTCGATCCGTAGTGCGAAATTGACGCTCGAATCTCTGGAAGACCGTCTCACGCCGACCACGCAGTGGAACCCGCAACAGCCGTTACTGGAGATTTTGCCCGCCTATGCGGCCGACAAGATCAACGTGGTGATGAACTCGCCCGTCGGTTCGGCAGCGGCCCAGCGTGTCCTGGAGGCGACGCCGTACGCCCAGCGGGTCGATTACTTGGGAATGGGGATCTATTCCATCCAATTGAAGCCCGGCGTCTCGGCCACTACCGCTGTCACTTACTACTCAACACGAAGTTACACTCACGTTGCCGATTACGACTATTACCTCCGTCTGCAAGGGACGCCCAATGATCCCTCTTATGGCAATCAATGGAGCTTGCCGAAAATCGGCATGCCGCAGACCTGGGATGCGGCGACGGGGTCCCCCAACTTCGCCGTCGCCGTGATCGACACCGGCGTCGATTATCGCCACCAAGACCTGTGGCGGAATATCTGGATCAATAACGGCGAAATCCCCTCAGCGATCCGCAACAGTTTGACCGACGCCGACGGCGATGGTGTTATCACCTTCTACGACCTGAATGATCCGGCCAATGCCGGCAAAGTAGCGGACAGCAACAACAACGGCGTCATCGATCCCGATGACATTTTTCGGACCACCGCTAATGGCGGATGGTTGGACGGGAGCGATAACGACGGCAACGGTTACGTGGATGACCTGTTTGGCTGGAATTTCGTGAGCAACAACAACAACCCGATGGATGACAACGGCCACGGCACGCATGTGGCGGGGATCATCGGCGCGGTGGGCAACAACGGCGTTGGCGTCGCCGGAATCAACTGGTCCGTTAGTCTTATTCCCTTAAAGTTCATGGACTCGACCGGTTACGGCCTGGTCAGTCGGGCAGTGGCCGCCATTGACTATTCTTTGAACAAGGGAGTCAAAATTTCCAATCATAGTTGGGGCGGCTCGAACTACAGTGTCTCGTTGGCCGCGGCGATTGGACGGGCCCGTGACGCCGGGCATATCGTGGTCGCCGCCGCCGGCAACAGTGGGACCAACATCGACTCGTCTCCGCTCTACCCCGCCAGCTTTGCTACCAGCTATGACAATGTTATCGCCGTGGCGAATAGTAGCAGCTCAGACCAACTCTACAGCACATCGAATTACGGCGTCAACACCGTACTGCTCGCCGCACCGGGTACGTCCATTTTGAGTACCGTGCGGAACAATAGCTACGCGAATTACACCGGCACCTCGATGGCCGCACCGCATGTGACGGGTGCGATCGCCCTCTATTGGTCCAAAAATCCCAGCCTCACTTACAAACAGGTCATCGACAAACTCAAATCTTCGGTCGATGTTTTGCCCAGCTTGTCCGGTAAGGTCATCACCGGCGGCCGCCTCAATGTTGACAAGATGTTCCAGGGAACTTTCGTGTCCGGTCCAAAGGTGACGCAGGCGGAGTGGGGTGGGTCCGAGCCGTTCACGTTGGATCGTGTGCGGGTGACGTTTGACAAGTCGGTAGATCCGAACTCCTTTGACAGTGCAGACATACGGTCATTTCGGGGTCCCAAGGGGGATATATCGACCAGTTACACGATCAGGGCGGTGTCGGGTACGAACAACACGGTGTTTGACATTGGTTTTACGCCGCAGTCGGGCGCGGGGAGTTATACGTTGGTGTTGGGTCCGGGGATTTTGGACAGTTCGGGTAATGCGATGAATCAGGACGGGGACGGGGTCAACGGGGAGGATCCGGAGGACCGGTACACCAGCAATTACACTTTGGGGAGTTCGGGTGCGAGGGTGACGCAGGCGGAGTGGGGTGGGTCCGAGCCGTTCACGTTGGATCGTGTGCGGGTGACGTTTGACAAGTCGGTAGATCCGAACTCGTTTGACAGTACAGACATACGGTCGTTTCGGGGTCCCAAGGGGGATATATCGACCAGTTACACGATCAGGGCGGTGTCGGGTACGAACAACACGGTGTTTGAGATTGGTTTTACGCCGCAGTCGGGTGCGGGGAGTTATACGTTGGTGTTGGGTCCGGGGATTTTGGACAGTTCGGGCAATGCGATGAATCAGGACGGGGACGGGGTCAACGGGGAGGATCCGGAGGACCGGTACACCAGCAATTACACTTTGGGGAGTTCGGGTGCGA
>FWPU01000373.1_pt1 | contig 144113 bp, 117 predicted proteins | sample 2228361 | NCBI WGS metagenome assembly FWPU01 (sample SAMEA103939777, study PRJEB20133) | metagenome | reverse complement strand
GGCATCCTCCGCGCGCCCCAGTCTACTGACGACGGCCGCGCTTCTCGATCAAGGCCGGCGATGGTTGGGGATCGGGCAGCCGGCGCAGGGCGCGTGCTCGAACTGCAACGTCGTGTGCTCGATGTGGAAGCGGTCCGCCAACATCCGATTGATCCGGCGCAGAATCGCCTCGCTTTCCGATGGCGGCAGGTCCTCGATCAGCACATGGCAGCTCAGCGCGTGCGTGCTGGAACCCAGGCTCCAGATGTGCACGTCGTGCACGTCCAGCACTCCAGGGACCTCGCGCATGGCGGAGATCACGGTCTGCAACCGAAGACCGCGCGGTAAGCCCTCCAGCAGAATGTTCAGCGATTCGCGCACGATATCCCAGGCCGTCCAGACAATCAGCAGGGCGATCAGCGCCGACAACAGCGGATCCACCCGCTGCCAACCGGTGACACGGATCACCCCCGCCCCGACGATGATGCCCAGCGAACCCAGTGCGTCCCCCAGCATGTGCGCCCACGCGCTACGAATGTTCAGATCCTGACGTCGCTCGGGCGCTAACCCCCACATGATCAGCAGGTTCACCACCAGCCCGAGCAGCGCCACCACCAGCATCGTGATCTCTTCAACGATCTCCGGCTTCCGCCACCGGTGGTAGCTCTCGTAAAGGATGTAGCCCGCCAGCGCCAGCAGCGTCAGGGCGTTGATGAAAGCAGCCAGCACCGCGGCGCGGTGATATCCGTAAGTCTTGTTCTCGTCCGGCGGGCGCGCGGCCACATAACGCCCGAACCAGGCCAAAAGCAAAGCCAGGGCGTCCGTGAAATTGTGGCCGGCATCCGAGAGCAAGGCCAGGCTGCGCGCCTTCAGTCCCGCCGCAATCTCGACGACTACGAAACCCACAGTGAGCGCCAGCGACCACTGGAGCACACGTCCCATGTCCGCCGGCTGACGCCGTTCAAACAATCTCCGCTCCCTTTCCTCTCTAGTCTACGAGATCCGCCGCCGAGCGCCATAGCAAGGCGGCTCGAAGGGTTCCGGCTCAGCCCGGGCGGGCCCCTTGGCCGGCGTGGCGCCGTCCGGATTCAGGCTCTTCCACTTGGCCGCAAACGTCGTGCGCTTCAGACCCAACAAGTCCGCAGCCTGCTTCTTGTTTCCTTTCGAGCGGCGTAATGCCTGCTCTAGCAGGCTGCGCTCGATCCGTGCGATGGCGCTCTCGAAATCCATGCCTTCCTCCGGCAGGCGGATCCAGGGCAGGGAGGTCACGTTCACTGGCTTCCCCTGCGCCGGCGAGGGAAGCGGAAAGTCCGATGGAACTAGCAATTCACGGTCGGCGCTCAGAATGACCGCCATCTCGACGGCGTTCTCCAGTTGGCGGACATTGCCCGGCCACCCGTAGCTGCTCAGCCGCTGGAGGGCCTCCGGAGAGATCCGCTTCGGCGGCAGCCCTTCCCGCTGGCAGATCTTGTCCAGGAAGTGCGTCACCAGTAACGGGATGTCGCCCCGGCGCTCAGCCAGAGGCGGCAAGTGGATGGGAACCACGTTCAGGCGATAGAAAAGATCCTCGCGGAAGCGACCCTGACGCACCCGCTCCTCCAGGTTGGCGTTGGAAGCCGCCAGCACGCGCACATCCACCGGTATGCTCTCGGAGCTGCCCAGCCGTTGCAGCTCGCGCTCCTGGAGCACGCGCAGCAACTTGGCTTGTAAATCCAGCGGCATCTCGCCGATTTCGTCCAAAAACAGCGTGCTGCGGTGCGCTTGTTCGAATCTCCCGATCCTTTGGTGAATGGCCCCCGTAAAGGCCCCGCGAACATGGCCGAACAGCTCGGCTTCCAGGAGGGATTCCGGGATGGCGCTACAATTCACCGCCACCATGGGCAGATGTCCGCGCCCGCTGGCTAGATGAATCGCCCGCGCCACCATTTCTTTGCCCGTCCCGGTGTCCCCGGTGATCAAGACGGTGCAACGCCGCGCAGCCACCAGCCGGATTGTCTGGACGACCTGCTGCATGGCGCGGCTCTCGCCGATCAGGAGCTTGCGCCACGGCTCGTGCGCCGGCACATCTCCCAGAAAGGCACGCTCGCGCCGGCGTCGCCACTCCGCAGCCTCCTCCAGCAGCCCCAGCAATTCTTCGGTCGCCAGCGGGTCGCCGACGTAATGGTAAGCTCCCAGCCGGGTCAAACGAACGGCGCGGCTGAAGCTCGGTTCGGCATCCCGTATGACCACCGGAATCCACGAGTTTGCCCGCAGGGCTTCTTCGAGCCACTCTTCGGGCAGCCACTCGGGCAACGGAAAATCCGCCAGCACAACGTCGTAGCAGGAGCAGGCCAGCGCTTCCAAGGCGCTCAGTGGCGCGTGCACCGTCTCGACAGACCACTCGACGGCCTCTTCCAACTTCTGCCGCTGCGCTCGGTGGCGGGGATCCTCCTCGCTGACCAGCCAGAGCAGCCTCATGGCGCTGCGCCCCGCCTGGAATGGGTTGCTCGTGCCGACATCCGCCCCACTATCGGACGTTCCGGAAAAAATCTGAGCGCCTGCGCACCCCTAAGGCTCGGAGAATATCAGCTTAGAACTGGCGGCTCACGGGGTTGGGCGGCTTAGGGGAAAACCGGGGTGCGCCATCCCCTCGCCACCCCCGCACCGAAACTGCGGATTGCCTGCGCCACGACCGCAGAAATCTGATAGAATCTTTTTCGGGCGCCGCAATCGGCGCGCGAGCGGGAGTAATTCAGCGGTAGAATGCCAGCTTCCCAAGCTGGACGTCGCGGGTTCGAGTCCCGTCTCCCGCTCCAAACGCCTCAGCCGGCCGGTAATTTCCCCCCGTCAGAACCCCGAAGCTAATTCCTTCGCGTATCCACGCCCCTGTGTGCCGCCTCCAGCTCGCTTCACCCGCAGCCCGCTAGCTTGACGCCGCACGATAGGCTCGAGGAAGCCAAACGCCCGCCCTCACCGAACTCCGCGCCCTACTTTCGTCGTCGGCGCCCCTTGGTAGTTCGGATACGCCGGACGCCGCGGCCGCGGCGGCGGGTTCCGCTTCAGCTCCGCCATCACCACCTCGATCGCCTTCTCGAGCTGCGGATCCCGTCCCTGACGTACGGCCTCCGGATCCAGCTCCACCTCGATGTCGGGCGGGATGCCGATGTTCTCCACTTCCCAGTGTCCATTAGGGTTGTAAACCGCTGAGGATGGCGCCGTCACGAAGCCCCCATCCATCAGCTCCGGCGCGCCCGCCCGGCCCACCAGGCCGCCCCAGGTCCGTTTGCCGATCAGAGGCCCCACGCCTGCGCGCCGGAAATACCACGGCATCGCGTCTCCGCCCGACCCCGCGAATTCGTTGATGATCATCACCTTGGGGCCGAAGATCGCGCCCTGCGGCTGCACTTCGTCCAGACCGTCCCGCGTCGCCACCAGGCTCAGCATCCGGCGGTTCAGATACTCGATGATGTCGGTGGCCAGCATTCCCCCGGCGTTGAAACGCTCGTCTATGATGGCCGCCTCCTTGCCCACCTGCGCGAAGAAGTAACGGTTGAAGCTGGACAGCCCGCCGAACGCCGTATCCGGCATGTAGACATAGGCCACGCGCCCGCCGGTCGCCTGGTCCACCTTGCGGCGGTTGTCCTCGATCCAGGCCAGATTGCGCAGGCCGGCTTCACTGGCCACAGGGACCACCGTCACCTCGCGCGAGCCGGCCCCGGAGGGATCCGGCCCCACACGCAAGACGACTTGCTTGCCCGCCGTTCCCTCAAAGAAGCTGTAAACATTGTCGCTCCCCCGCAGCTCGCGACCATTCACCGCCAGCAGGTAGTCGCCCTCCTGAACGTTGACCCCCGGCTGCGTCAGCGGGGCGCGCAACTGCGGGTTCCAGTTTTCGCCACTGTAGATCCGCGTGATGCGATAGCGGCCGTTCTCGATCTTGAAATCGGCCCCCAGCAGCCCCGTCTCCACGCGCCGCACCTCGGGAGTATCTCCGCCGCCAACGTTCAGATGCCCGACCGAGAGTTCGCCCAGCATTTCGGCGAACAGGTAATTCAGATCCCCACGCGAAGCAATGTTCTCCAGGTACGGTTCGTATTTCTTCTGAGCGGCTTTCAGGTCCAGACCGTGGAAGCCGGGATCATAGAAGAAGTCCCGCTCGATGCGCCACGCCTCGCGGTACATCTGCCGCCACTCCTGGCGCGGGTCCACGCGCACCGTCAGATCCTCGGTTCGCAAAGCCGCAGCCGATGGCGTCGGCGGAGCGCCGGGCGGCGTGACCCGCGATGCGCCGGTCGGTACCGGCGGCGGCGCAGTGATGAACCAGCGCTCCTGCTGCTGATACAACATCTTCTCGCCGTTGGCGGAGATCTCGAAGAACCGCACGCCCGCGATCGCCACATCCGAGCGCCGGGACTTCAGCTCAAAGCGATGGACGGTCAACGTCGGCTCCACGCCCGGCGCGGGCAGCGGCGCCTCAATGGCGTAGATAACGCCCGGCTTGCCCACCTGGAGGTTGGTGTAAAGTCGCGGCGGCAACGGCAGCGGCAGAATCCGTCGGCTCAGGTTTTCCAGGTCCACCTTCACGGGCGGCGCCTCACCCGGTTTAGCCTCCCCTTTCCGCACCTCTTCCTTCTTTTCCGGCTTCTCGGCAGCTTTTTCCTCGTCGCTTTCGGGCGCCAGCGGCGATGGCTCGTCCTTCGCCAATACCGCCAGATAGACCGTGCGCGTCACCCGCCGCGCCGCCGCGTGCAGGTCCGGCTGCAACGAAGGACCCGAGTCCGTCGAAGCCGTGAAGTAAAGATACTTGCCGTCTTTGTCGAACACCGGGTAACGCGCATCGCTCATGCCGTCGGTAACCTGGACAGGCTTTTTGTCCTCCAGCGAATAAAGAAAAATAGCGCCCAGGTAGTTCTTTAGCCTCTTGGTGTAAGTCAGCCACTTACTATCAGGCGACCACGCCGGAACCTGCTCCCGATACCCGCTCCAGTAAATTCCCCTGTCCACCAAAACAGGCCTCTTGGTTTCCAGCTCCACGTACCAGATGCCGAGATGACAGTCTATGTAGGCGATTTTCTTGCCGTCCGGCGACCATCGAGGCGAAAAGTAAAAGGCCGGATTCTCGCCCAGGGGAATCTTCAGCGGCTCGCCCGTACCGTCCTGGTTGCGCACATGAAGCTGGTATTCTCCGGACTCGTCGGAAAAGTAAGCGATGCGGCGTCCGTCCGGCGACCAGGCCGGATCGCGTTCCATCACCCCCGGGGTCTCGGTGAGATTACGAGCATCGCCTTTCTCGGCAGGCACGGTCAGAATTTCGCCGCGCGCTTCAAAGACGGCGCGCACGCCGGTCGGCGAGATGTGGGCGTTGCGCAGCCGCCGCCCCACGTTGGCGAACCGAGGGCGCAGCTCCGGGAAATCGCCGGACACGCGCACCGGAATCCGACGCGTGCCCCCGGACTTCAGATCGTAGAGGTGCACCGCGCCGAATTGCTCGTAAACGATGGCGTCCGGACCCGCCGACGCGGACTTCAAATCCAGACCCCGATTCTCGACGACCTGACTGACCTTTCGCGTTCGCAGGTCATAGCAGAACAGCGTGACCGGCCCGTTACGATCCGAAAGAAAGTAGATCTTGTCGCCCACCCACATGGGGTTAAAGTCGTTCGAGTTCTGACGCGGGAGCTTTTCAATCCGGCTCGTCGCCAGCTCCGCGATCCAGATCGGCGTGGTGCGCCCGCCTCGGTACCGTTTCCACACCGTGAACGCCCGCGGCAGGGGAACGTAGGCCAGCCGCGCGCCGTCGGGCGAATAGGCGGCCTCATAGCCCATCGGCAGAGGAAGTTTTTCGGGAAAGCCGCCCTCGACAGGCACGGTATAAAGCTCTGCGAACCGCGAGTAACTGGTGCGGTTGAAGCTGGAGAACACGATGCGCTTGCCGTCCGGCGTCCAGCCCAGCGCCATATCCGTCGCCGGGTGCCAGGTGAGCCGCCGCGGCACGCCGCCCGTCGCCGGCATCACGAACACGTCGGTGTTGCCGTCGTACTCCCCGGTGAAGGCGATCATGGTTCCGTCCGGTGAGAAGACGGGGTTGGTTTCCACGCCCGGTCCCACCGTGAGCCGCACAGCCTCGCCTCCGTCCCGCGGCGCCGACCACAGGTCGCCCGCGAAGGCAAACGCCACGTGCGTCCGGTTCAGCGTGGGCTTCTGAAGCAGGAATAAGTCGTTCTCCGCGCCGAGCGCAGCGACCTCCAACAAGAGCGCAAATCCGATCACTCGCAACATGAAAAAAACCTCGTGGCGCCTAGTATAGCCCAGCAGAGCCGGGGACTCCGCGCAGGTCAAACCGCGTCTGGGGATCAGCCTCCCGCCGGGTCAGGCCTTCGAGCGAGCGCCCTCGGGTCGCGGAAACAAAATGTAAGAACTATGTTTTGGCTGCCTCGGAGACCGTGTTCACCACTCCACCCCGCGTGCTGCGAGCTCCCGCACCAGTTGTTCGGCGCATTCAAACCGGACCGCGTCCATGCCGTGGCGACGACCCGCCTCCACGTACTCCGGAATGTCGTCGGTGTAGAAACACTCCCGGGCAGCGCAGCCGGCGCGCCGCAACGCCTCCTCATATATGCGATCATCCGGTTTCAGTGCGCCCACCTCGAAGGAGAGTACGCCGTCGTGGAAGTGGCGCATCAACGGATAGCGCTCCCGGATCATGCGGTAGTGAATCGCGTTGGTGTTGGAGAGTAGAAGCAACCGATAGCGCCGCGCCAGACCTTCGATCAAGCTCTCCGGAACTAGCGTCTCCGGCAGGAAGATGCTGCTCCACAGCTCGCAGAACTGGCGCTCATCCACCCTGAGATCCAGCAGGCTCGACAGTTCGGCCATGAATTGCTCCGGCCGGATGCGGCCTTCTTCAAAGGGACGCACCAGATCAGCGCCCGCGATGCGCCTGCGGATTTCCTCCGGCGAGTGCGGGCAGTGAGGCGCCAGCGCCGCGTAGCCGCGGTTCAAGTCGAAGGGCACGATGACCTGGCCGAGGTCGAAAAAGATGACGCGGATCAACCCTCCATTGTACCCGCGCGCCGGCTCACTCCACCGCTTCCGGCACGCGGTGATTCACCGCTACGTGCGCCGGCTGCTTGCGGCGCCACCACCGTCGCGCACGCTCCGCCACGTCGTCCAGATAGGTGTACACGACCGGCACCACGATCAGCGTCAGCAGCGTGGAAGTGATCAATCCGCCGATCACCGCTCGCGCCATGGGAGCGCGAAACTCCGCGCCCGCGCCCAGCTCGAAGGCCAGCGGCAGCATCCCGAAGATCATGGCCAGCGTGGTCATCAGGATGGGACGGAGTCGCACGCGCGAGGCCACGATCACGGCTTCGCGCCGATCCACCCCCGCGCGCCTCTGCACGTTGGCGAAGTCCACCACCAGAATGGCGTTCTTGGTCACCAGACCCATGAGCAGGATCAACCCGATCATGGACATGATGTTCAGCGTGTCGCCGACCAGGTAGAGCATCGCCGCCACGCCCAGCAACGACAGCGGAAGCGACAGCATGATGGCCAGCGGTTGCAGGAAGCTGCGGAATTGCGACGCCAGGATGGCGTAAATCAGGATCACGGCCAGAATCAACGACTGGCCGACGTAGCCGAAGCTCTCCACCAGTTGCTCCCACTCTCCCGTGAAGCGGAAGCTGTAGCCGGGCGGCGCAGCCACCGAGGCCAGGCGAGGCTCCAGATCCGCAACCACCTCACCCAGCGAGCGCCCCTCGGTGTTGGCCGTGAGCCGAATCTCGCGCATCAGATCGAAGTGCCGGATTTTCGAGGGCGCCGTGCCCGCCTCGGTCCAGGCCACCTGCGAGAGAGGGATCAGCGCCATACCACCGCGCGCCGGCAGATCCAAAGCCAGCAGATCCGCAGCGCGCGTGCGCCAGGCCGGATCCACACGAAGCCGTACGTCGTAACTGTCGCCGTCGGCATCCTCGAATTGCGAAACCACCTCGCCGTTGATCAAGCCGCGCACGGTCGAGGCCACCACTCCCAGGTCCAGGCCCAGATCGGCCGCCGCGCGGCGGTTCACCTGCACGCGGACCTCCGGCCGCGGCTTGTCCTCGCTGGTGTCAACGTCCACCACCCCCGGCGTCTGGCGCATCAGCTCCATGTAGCGACGGCTCAGCGCCGACATGCGGGCCAGATCCGATCCGCGCACGCTGATCTGCACCGGCTTGGCGTACTCCGGATGCTCGTCCGCGTTGCTCACCGCGATGCTCACGCTCCGGAAGCGCGCCAGTTGCTGCCGCACCTCGGCCTTCACCTGCAAGAAGTGCGGACGCTGCCGGCGATCCTTGAGGCGGATAAAAATGATGCCCTCGTTCAACGGCTGGCCGCCGGTCCCGCCGATCGTGGTATAGGTATAATCCACTGCGGGATGGCGGCGGATCTCACGGCTGAGCTGCCGCGCGATTTCCAGAGAGCGCTCCAGGCTCACTTCGGGCGGGGCCTTGTACATCACCTGGAACTGGCCGGGATCCGCGTCAGGGATGAACGCCGATCCCAGGCGGCCGAACAGGGCGAGACTGGCGGCCACCGAAGCCAAGCCGATCAGCACCACCGCCCAGCGCCAGTTCAACGCCCACTCCAGCATTCGGGCCACGACGTCCCGCAGCCGCTCCACCCGCTGATTGAGCTTTTCCAGCCAGCGCCCCAGACCGCGTCGCGGTACTCGGGGATCGGCTGCCGGATCGTACCAGCGCGAGGACAGCATGGGATCCAGCGTGAAGCTCACGTACAGCGAAACCAACACGGCAAAGCCTACCGTGATGCCGAATTGGTAGAAGAAGCGCCCGATCACGCCGCCCATGAAAGCCACCGGCACGAAAACCGCGATGATGCTGAAAGTGGTGGCCATCACCGCCAGCCCGATTTCGCGGGTGGCTTCGCGCGCCGCCGTGTAGTGATCGGCCCCCTGCTGCATGTGGCGCACGATGTTCTCGCGCACCACGATGGCGTCGTCAATCAGCAAGCCGATGGCCAGCGAGAGGCCCATCAGCGTCAGCACGTTCAGGGTGAAGCCCAGGGCCTTCATGATGATGAAGGCGCTGATGACGGAGACCGGCAACGCCAGCCCCGTGATCACCGTGCTGCGCCAGCTATTCAGGAACAGAAACACGATCAGCACCGTCAGGATGGCGCCCAGCACCAACGTCAGTTGGACGTCGTGGATGGAATCGCGGATGAAAATCGAGCGATCCACCACTTCGCGCAAGCGCACGTGCGGCGGCAACTCCGCATTCAGACGCGCCACCTCGCGCTTGATGCCGTCGGCCACCTCGACCGTGTTGGCCCCGGATTGCTTCACGATGTCGAAAGCCAGTCCGTCGCGCTCGTCCACCAGAGCGGCGCTGCGCCGCTCTTCGATGCCGTCCACGATGCGAGCCACCTCGGGCAAGTACACCGGACGACCCTGCGGCATCGCCACGATCAAATTCCGAAATTCCTCGACCGAACGGAACTTGCCCGCCACGCGCACCAGCGGCTCCTGCCGGCCCTGCTCCAGCTTGCCCGCCGGCAATTCCAGATTCTCGCGGCGCAGCGCAGCGGCCACCTGCGCGTAGGTCAAGCCCAGCGCGCGCAATCGGTCGCGGTCCACCAGGATCTGAATCTCGCGTCGCGCCAGGCCCATCAAGCGAACTTCGCCCACCCCGGGCACGGTTTCCAGACGCTTCTTGATGACCTTCTCGGCCAGCGAGGATAGAGCCTTCAAATCCATGGCCGAGCTTTCCACCGCCACCGAGATCACGGGCATGGCGTTGAAATCCAGCCGCTCGATGACCGGTTCTTCCATGCCGCTGGGAAACTGGGCGCGGATGGCGTTGATCTTGGCCTGCGCGTCCTGCTGAGCGGTGTGAATGTTCACCCCCAGGTGAAACTCCACCGTGATCACGGACATGCCCTCGGTGCTGATGGACTGCACGTGGCGCACGCCGGAAATCGTGTTGATCGCCTCCTCGATGCGCTTGGTCACCTCGCGCTCGACCACCGCCGGTGAGGCGCCCGGGTACATGGTCTGCACCGTCAGCACCGGAATCTCGACGTCCGGAAAAAGGTCCACGCTCAAAGTGCGATAGGAGTAAACTCCCAGGGTCACCAGCGAGACCGCCAGCATGGTGGCCAGCACCGGCTGTCGAATCGAAAGGTCGCTCAGAAACATGGCTCACCTGCCGCTCGTCGGCTCCACGCGCACGCCTTCGGCCAGCTCCAGACTCGGCTCCACGATCAGCCGGTCGCCTTCCCGCAACCCCGTGACGATCTCCAGCTCCGAGTCGCGCTCGCGCCCGATGCGCACCGCCCGCCGCGCCGCGCGCCCGTTCTCGATCACGAACACGTAGGCCTCGCGGGCGCCGGCGTCCGCCCGATGCACGGCAGCCGCCGGTATCACAATGGCCCGAGCCTGAACCTCCGTGAGAATCTCCCCGGTGGCGAACATGCCGGCCTTCAACCGCCCGTCGCGGTTATCCACCGCGATCCGCACGCGCGCCGAACGCGTCTGCGCGTCCACCGCCGGGTTCAGCTCCACCACACGCCCTTGAAACACCACCCCGGGGTAACTGTTCACCCTGAAAGTGACCTTCTGTCCCCGGCGGATCGCCCCCAGCTCGACCGCAGGCACTGAGCTTTCCAGTTCCAGCAACCGATTGTCCACCAGTCGAAACACCGGCGTGGGCGGCTCCACATAGGCGCCCGGATTCACCAGCTTGCGCTCGATCTCCCCGCTGACCGGAGCACGGATCACGGTGTCGCGCAAATGCTTCTCGGCGACTTCCAGGGCCGCGCGGGCCTGTGCGAGCTGCGCTTCGGCCAGCGCCGTCTGCGCGCGAGCGTCGCGTTCGGCAAGCTGGGCGGCCTTCAGGTCCTTGTCGGTAATGCCGCCGGAGCGCACCAGATTCTCGGCCCGCTCGCGCTCCTGACGGCTGTGCGCCTCCAGGACCCGCGCGCGCTCCAGGGCGGCTTCGGCCACGCGCACCGCAGCTTCGGCCTGCTGCACGGCCAGCCGTTGATTGGAGTCCTCCACCCAGATGACCGGCTCGCCCGCTTCCACACGGTCGCCTTCTTCCTTAGGGAATTTCAGGACCTTCCCGGTGGTCTGCGCCTTGACTTCCACGCTGGTCTTCGAGACCAGGGTTCCGGTGATCGCAATGGTCGCCGTAAACGGCTGGGCCTGTACCTGCACAACCGGCACGCGGACGGGCGCCGGCTCAGCAGCCTGGACGGGCCCGCTCTGCTTGGCCCCGCACCCGACCAGGATCAAAAGCCCGCCGGCGACGCAAGCCGCCGGCGCTGTACCCCGTAAGATGCGAGCCGTCGCGCGGATCGAACCCAGGCGGCGCGCCTCGACGAGATTCACATTTCCTGCTTGATATGTTTTTCTCCGTGTCAGCATATTCACTCCCAGGGCGTCCTCCCCGCCGCCCAGCGCAAATTGGCGCGGGCGACCGCATAGTCGTGCAGGCCTCTCAAAAGGTTCGTGCGCGCCACCAACAGCGCGGTCTGTGCGTCGGCCACGTCCAGAGTGGTGGCCGCGCCATGCCGATAGTTGTTCTCCATCATTTCCAGCACACGCTCGGCTTCCCGAACATTGGCGCGCGCTGCGGCGATGGTTTCCTGCGCGGCCCGCAGTTCGTCCAAACCCTGTTGCAGCGCCAGCCGTACCTGCTGCTCGGCCTTCTCGCGCTCCAGGCGCGCGGCTCGCTGCGCCGCCGTCGCCTGCCAGACCAGCCCGCTGCGGCGAAAGCCGTCGAAGACCGGCAGCGTCACGTTGACCGAGACCGTCCAGCGCGCGTACTTCGAATTGGCCAGGTTCTCCAGGAAACGGGAGGAGATGCCGTACGCAGCCTCCAGATCCGCGCGCATGCGGCTCTCGGCGCGCGCCAGGTCAAGCTGTACCGCAGCGCTGCGCTCGGCGATCCGCAGGCGGTGCAGATCAGGACGTCGCCGGATGGCGTCCTGCGCCAGTTCTTCCAGCGCCCACTCCTGCCAGTCCTTCTGTTCGAACTCGCCCAGCGCGCGTGTGGGAAAGTCAATCGGGCGGACCAGGTAGTAATTCAGCAGCGCGCGCGCCTGGCGCACCGCATTCTCGGCGCGCACCAGATCCGTTCGCGCGTTGGCCACCGCCACCTCCGAGCGCAACAGGTCCACCTCAGTGGCCACGCCGTGCTCGAAACGCGTGCGGGCCATCTCGGCGTGTCGCTGCTTTTGCTCCAGGGTCTCGGCGACCAGCCGGTGATAGCGTTCGGCCCACAGCAAACCGTAAAAGGCCTTGACCACCTGCAAGGCAAGATCTTGCCTGGCTCGGTCTACGTCTATCTGCGAGCCTTCGGCTTCCACCGAAGCCAGCCGCAGCGCCGTGCCCACCTTTCCCGCGGTGTACAGCGGCTGCCGCACCCGAATGTGGTAGTCGAAAAGGTTCACGCCCTCCGGCACCAGGGCGTCGCGCAGCTCCTTGGGAAACTTGTCCAGCCCCGAGGCATTCAGCAAGCTGGGATCGCGCAGCCGCAGGCCGTTGGCGTTCACCGTCACATCCGGCAGCGCCTGGGCGCGCACCTCGCGGATCTTGCCCTTCAGCGCCTCCGCGCCCGCCTGCGCTTTGCCGATGTCCGGATGGCGCTCCAGCGCCATGCGGACCGCTTCTTCAAGACTGACGCTTTCGCTTTCTTGCGCCGCCGGCGTTGCGACCGCTTCCAGGCCGATGCAAAGCGCCAGCAGCAAGCCGATTCGTATCCCCATGCTGACTCCCTACCGTTGCAGACTGAGTGGTTGTCGGGGTCCGCCGCGTGAACTCCCGCAGCCGGTTGAGCACTTGTCGCCGTAACTCAGGCTCCAGAACCGCCAGGCCGAACAAATCCGCCAGCCAGAGTCCCTCGGCCGCCAGCCGCACGATCGCCCCGTCCACCATGTCCAGGCCGTCCTCGGCGATCCATTCCTTCCACTTGCGGAACTCCTCCCGCACAGGCTCGAGCAACGCGGGATTGGTGCTCAGGGCTGCCAAAAGGGCCACGCTCACCTGGAGCGAACGCTGGTACTCCTCGTTGGGTTCCGGAAACGCAGCGTTCAAGTAAGCACGCAACCGCCGCCCGACCGGCTCGGGATCCTGCTCGAAAAAGCGTCGCATGCGTGTCTCATACAGATCCAGCAGACGCCGGACCATGCCGGCGATGAGGGCGTCTTTGGTGGGGTAGTTGTACAGGACGCCGCCCTTGCTGAGGCCGGCCTCAGCGGCGACCGCGTCCAGGGTCAGATGCGAGACGCCGTCGCGCAGCACGATGCGCTCGGCGGCTTCGAGGATGCGGTTCTTGGAGTTCATGGGCGGAAACCCACTCCGCTAGTATACCGTCCGGACGGTACAGTCCGCAACCCGCCCACCGCCCCATCGGCAAACCTCACCCCCGCGAAACGGGCGCCGCCCTGGAAGACCGACCTTCGATCAACGCGCCGCCGGCAGCAGGCCAACCTCGATCGGGGCGCCCTCGAGCAGCGCGGATTCTGCAAGCCCGACCACCAGCCGGCGACCGGGTCGCAGCGCGCCGTAACGCTTCTGTCCGAGCACCCGACCGCCCTGAGTGATCCGCAGGACGCAATCCCGTTCGTGCCGCGCCGGCCATATGGCCAGCGCTTGCCGGCCCGTCCCTCCCACGCGGAAGCGGTCCGGGCAGCAGTAGGCCACATTGCCCGCCGTTACAACGCGCACTTCAGGCCCCGCGCGCAAGCGACCCGCCAGCCACTCGTGAATCGCCCGCGCAGCCCGGCGGCCTTCCGCCGCCGCCTCATCCGCGGAGACCACCCCGCGCAGGCAGTTGCCCGCCGCGAAGATCCCGGTTCGCGAGGTCTGGAAAAACTGGTTGACGCTCGGACCGCGCGTCGAGAAGTTGAAATCCAGTCCTGCCTCCCGCACCAGTTCCGCGTTCGGCGTGAAGCCGCCCGTGAAGACGACCGCGTCGCAGGCCAGTTCGACCGGCTCGCCGCACGCATCCCGGAACGTGACCCTCTCGACGCCGCGGCGCCCGCGGATCTCCAGCTCGCGGATGCCAAAGTAGTGCGGCACGCCGCGGAGCCGTTCGAAATACCAGCGCACACACGCCCAACTGCGCGCTGCGGGAGCCGGCTCGATAACCGCGACCACCTCCAGGCCCGCGCGTTTCAGCGCATCCACGCACGAGTAGCTGACGTCCTCGGCCCCGAAGATCACAAACCGTCGCTGCGCCAGCTGCCCTGTCACATACAGCGACTGAAACACAGAGGCCGTCGTGAAGATGCCAGGACCGCGATCGCCCGCCGCCAGCCGCTGATGCCGGTGCGCTTCGCGAGCGCCGGTGGCGAGCAGCACGGCTCGGGCTTCGACGCGTCCTGTCCCCAGCGGCGAGGTGAACTCCACCGCCGGCCCGGCTTCATCGAGCCTCAACACAGTCGTCGCCGTACGAATCTCGACGCCGGCCCGCAGCGCCTCCTCCAACCAGGTCCTCGCGTAGCCGGGTCCATCGAACAGCCGTCGCTTCAGGCGACAGGGGAACGTGCGGTGGCGGCACCAGCGCGGCGCTCCGCCGGCCTCCGGCTCGCGCTCCAGAACCAGCGCCCTGAGGCCGTAGCGACGGCGCAATTCCAGCGCCGCGTGCAAGCCCGCCGGGCCGGCCCCGATGATGATTACCTCAGCTGGCTCCATGGCTCCTCAACAGGGCGGCGATGCGCGCCGAGCAGTTGAATCCCTGGCAACGTCCCATCGTGACGCGAGTCCGCCTCTTCAGCCCATCGAGGTCTCGCGCCGGCACGGGAGATCTCAAAGCCTGCTCGACCTCGGCCTGCGAGACGCTCTCGCAGTAGCAGACGATCCTGCCGAAGTCGGGATCCGAGCGGATGCGCGCCTCGTCGCAGCAAACGCGTGGTTCGAGTTCGGTGATCGGAGGAGCGCGCCAGGGGCGCCAGACCGTTCTCTTTCCCCCTAACCCAAACTCGGCCGCAAGCCGCTCGACGACAAACTCCGCGATCCCCAGCGAAGCAGAAAGGCCCGTCGAGCGGATCCCGCCCACCGTCACGTAGCGCTCTGCGGGATAGAAGTGAATCTGGTAGTCCTGATGCTCCGTGGCGGCGCGCAGGCCCGCATACGTGCAGGTGACATCCTCGCGCGCCAGAGCGGGCAGGATCCGGCGCCCCGCCTCCATCAAGGACCGGATGCTCTCGGCCGATACCGCCAGATCTTCCTTGTCGTCAATGTCAATGGCCGTAGGGCCGAGCAGGAGATTCCCGAACACTGTGCGCGTCAGAAGCACGCCCTTAGTGCGCGCCGTGGGGACAGGCAAAATGATGTGACGGATGAGCCGTCCGGCCGGCTTGTCGAAGACGATGAACTCGCCCTTGCGCGGGCGGACGCGAAACCTGCTCTTGCCAAACAGCCGGTCCACTTCGTCGCTGTACAAGCCGGCGGCATTGATGACCACCCGAGCGCGAAGGCGACCTGCCGCTCCGCCCAACAGGTACTCCCCACCCTCATCGCTGACAGAAGTCACCGGGAAATCGCGCCGCAGCGTCACGCCATTCGTCACCGCCGTGCCGGCGAAGGCCAGCACAGGCGTGAAGGGACACGTGATGGACTCGCCGGGCACGAACAGGCCCCGCAACGCGCCCGGTCCGAGCTCCGGCTCGCGCCGGTAGAGTTCCGCGCTGCTCCATTCCTCCAGGTCACAAACTCCGTTGCGCGCGGCCTTTTCCAGGATGGCCGGCAGCGCCGCTTCCTGCTCCTCGTTCCAGGCGACGATCACAGCGCCCGTGCGGCCAATGGGCAATCCCAGGCTCGACGCACGCTCGTGAAATAACTGATACGAACGCCGAAGCAGGCGCGCCTCCAGCGAACCCGGCGCGGCGTCGAAGCCGGTGTGCAGGATGGCGGAACTGGCCTTACTGGTTCCCGCGCCCACATCCGACTTGGCTTCGACCAGCGTGATGGCGGCCTCGTACCTGGAGAGCTCCATCGCGATGGCGCAGCCGACCACGCCGGCCCCGATCACCGCCACGTCGTAGCGCTCGCCGCCGGCCCCGGCGCTCATTCGCCTCTCCAGGCCAGCAAGTTCCGAATCGCCCGCCGGTGCCGCGCGATGTGCTTCCGCCGCTCGGCGTCGCTCATCTGCGGCTCGAAGCGGCGCGCGCAACGCCAGAGCTTCTCGAGGCGCCCCTGGCTTGGAAACACGCGCGCTTCCAATCCGGCCATGTACGCGACGCCCAGGGCGGTCATTTCGTGACAGGCCGGAACCTCGACCGGCGCCTGAAGCAAGTCGGCCAGCAATTGCATGAGGAAGTCATTCTGACTCAGGCCGCCGTCCACCCGCAGGGCCGGACTCAGTGCACGTCCACTGTCTTTCGCCAGCAGCTCCGCCACCGTGTACACGCGCAGCGCGATGCCCTCGAACATGGCTCGGATCAGGTGCGCGCGCGTGGTCGCGTTGCTGATCCCCAACACCATGCCGCGCGCCGCTCGGTTCCAGTACGGCGCCGCCAGGCCTGCCAGAGCCGGAATGAACACGACGCCGCCGGAGTCCGGAACCGAAGCGGCCAGCCGCGCAGCCTCAGCTCCGCTGGATGTGAGGCCGATGCGGCGCAGCCACTCGACCGCGCCGCCCGCCACATACACCCCTCCGTCCAATGCATAGGTTGCCCGGCCCCTGCGGGCAAACGCCACGGTGGCCAGCAAGCCGTGTCGCGAGATCACCGGCTCAGCGCCCGTGTGCATCAGCAAGAAGGCTCCGGTCCCGAACGTGCACTTGGCTTGCCCCGCTCGAAAGCAGCACTGACCGAACAGCGCGGCTTGCTGATCCACCGCCGACGCCAGGATCGGCGTCTCGCGTCCTTCCAGGACCGCCGTTCCGATCGGCCCCGCCGCATCCACGATCAGCGCCAACCAGTCCTCCGAGAGGCGAAACAGGCCCAGCAGCTCCGGACTCCACCGGCGCTTGAGCAGATCCATGAGCAAGGTGCGTGATGCGGTCGTGCAATCGGTGACGAAGTCGCGGCCCCGGCTCCACTTGTAAATCAGCCACGAGTCGAGGGTCCCCATACGCAAGCGCCCCTGTCGGGCTAGCGTCCGGCACTCGGGAACGTGGTCCCAGAGCCAGCGCAGCTTGGAGGCCGAAAAGTAGCAGTCCGGAACCAACCCGGTCAGATCCTGGATCCAGCGCGCCGTCGAGCGATCCCGTGCCAGCCTCTCCATCATCGCCCGCGTCCGCGCGCACTGCCAGACAATGGCGTTGGCGACAGGCCGACCCGTTCGAGCGTCCCAGGCCGCCACCGTCTCGCCCTGATTGGCGATCCCGATAGCGGCGATCTGGCGCGGCCCGATGCCTGCTTTGCGCATCGCGGCGCGGGCTGTGACCTCCACCGCGCGCCAGATCTCCTCCGGGTCATGCTCCACCCAACCCGGCCGCGGTGTGATCTGGCGATGCCGGCGATAGGCCACGGCCAGCGGCGCACCCGCTCCATCCACGATCATGGATCGCGTGCCGGTCGTGCCCTGATCCACCGCCAGGATCATCGTCCCCTCGAGAGGCGCGAAACCCGCGGCAGCAGCACGTGATTGGGCTCGCGCGCTGCTCCCCGTTGAGTCCCCACGGTGAACCGAGATCGTGGAAGGCAGCCCGCAGCGGCCCCCGTAACCCATGAGCGCACGTCACGCGCCCCCGCCGTCTTTGCGTTCGCTGTGGTCCAAGGGAAACGGCCCTTGCACACGCGTGCAGCTCGCTCCACCGATTCTATGACGGAAGCCCCGCCGCGTCAATGGCGCAAAGGCGCAGGCGCGGTTTCCGAAGCCTGGAGGAACAGCCAGCGGCCGGCTCCGGCCGGCGATGAACCTTGTCCCCCCGCGCTGATCCGGGCCCGCCAAACCGCAGCGCACGGAGTGCGCCGCACTGGTTTGAGCTAAGCGCAGCCCCTATAGCCTGCGGTGTGCAATGTGCCGGCAGCGCGAAGTCCGGCGTCACGATCGGAGGGTGGGTGCTGCATCTCTACCGCTGATCTCGGGCGGGTGCCGCGAAGTTCGGGTCATCAACCGCCTCCCCGGGGCATGACGCTACGCAGAAGCTGCAACTAGCCTGATCGCCTCGCCCCGACGGGCAAGCACTCATTCATGAGCCCGGGCGCAGCCCAGCGGCGAGCACAGCGGTGTCGCGACTCGCCAGGCCTGGCTGCTCACTGGAGGATCTCAGGGCTCCTCAGGAGCGTTCAGGATCTTCACAACGGCCTCAACCCCCTGAGTCTCCAGGACCCGTTTCAGTTGCGCCAACAGCGCTCGCCTGCCTTGGAGGAGGCCCTGGATCAGCAGCGACTTGTGCTGAGTATCGGGCCCCCACGTCGAGCCGTCGGTGAATAAGACGAAGTCAACCGTAGCGCGTTGCGGCGCCCCGCCGCCCATTGCCCCGATTCGATCTTGCCGCTGTTCGCCGGGACGCAGCCGGTCCTGTGCGAGGGGATCCAACCCGAAAACCGAGACGTGCACGCGCCGGCAACCGGCTTCGTTCCCTGAAGACTCGAGCACAGCTACGTAAGCCCTGACTTCTTTGCGTGAGACGTTGGTGACCCGCCAGGAAGAGACTTCCTGGCCATTCGGCCTGCGGACGCTGCTGAGCTCCACACGGACTGGGGGCTCATCAGAGCCGGCAGGCTGCGCACTCAAAGCGAGACATGCGCCCGGCAGGACGCAGGCGGCGACCAGGGCGCTCGGAAATCGGACGGTTCGCATAGCGTGGCTCTCCTTACTCACGGCTGCAACAATTCTCGTCGGCGCCGTATGTGCCGTTGTACCGATAGTAGCAGACGAAACTGCCCTCTCCACACTGGGAGTTAGTGAAGCACTCGCCGTCCGCCCAGTCCCAATCCTCCCCCGCGCAGCAGGCGTACACACCGAAGTTGTACTTGCAGCCGTACCAGATGCGGTCTCCGGGAATGCCCGGGCGGCAGAGGGCGGTGTAACAGTAGTCGGCGACCACGCTCATGGGTGTCATGAGCCCCACGAGCGCTAACAAGAGCGCACCGCGTAGATACATCGCTCTGGCGCCTCCTCATGACCTACGGCGACCCGATGTATTCCAGACCGGCTCGTCTATGCTGTACCCCAGATTTCGACTTCGGACTCGCCAACATGATCCTGATACATCCCCCGCTTGTCAAGGCCCAATCGCGCTGGCCGGCCACTTCGGAATCTCTCAGGCCGAGCGAAGTCCTGAACGAACCCAGGCGGCCTCCTGGTGTTGGTTCTGGGTCGCGCGGCAGGGGTATTTCCAAGCAAAAAGTTTCGTACTGAGGTTTGTCGGATGAGACCGCGAATCTAGAACAACCAGACTGGGCCGGCAACCGACGGCAGCGAACTCCAATTAACATCCGTCCGGCAATTCCGGCTGCGCCGCAGACAGCCGCAGCGCCTCCACCAGCTCAGTCGCCGTGCGCCGGCCGCGGTGTAAGTAGCCCGAACGATACGGCCCCTCGATAACTGCGGCTGGCAGGCTCAGCAACCAGTTCAGCACCACGTTGTGAAATTACTGATGGCGAATGTAACCCCCAGGCGGTCCTTCTTCAGTGCATTCTTAGCAGACGAGAGCATCTGCTAGCGGCGACGTGAAGAACAAAGTAGGGCTTTGTCGCGGCTGGAAAAAATAGCCTCGAGGGTTGCTCGCATTTGCCACGCCGGACGGGCGCTATCCCGGCCCATCGGCCGCATCGAGAATTGCGAAAAGCCTGCTACGCCGGCCCCGGGGCCTCGGCAACGCTCGCCGTTTCCACTTCAGCATGAGATGACGGCGACGGCCCGCTCGCGGTCGCCGTCTCGCCGGGCGCCGACGCATCGGGCGGCAGAGATTTGCCCGTGGCTTTCTTGATCCGGGCCAGGGCCCGCAACACGTTGCGGTGGACGATCGGCTCCGGATCATGGCGCAGGGCCGCCAGGGCGGGAAGGAATCGCGCGTCTCCCAGATGACCCATGGCCCAGGCCGCCGTGGCTCGAAACGTCGGCGACTCGTGTCGGGACATCTGCTCCAACAAAGTGACCGCGGCAGGGTCTTTGAGCAGGTACAAGCCCACCAGCGCGTTGCCCACCACTCGGTTGTGCGGATCATGCAGCGCGGACTTCAGAAGTTCCTTGACCCCGGGCGCGTCCACACCCCAGAGGGCTTCCACCACGTTCGCGCGCACGCGTGGATCGGCCTCCAGCATGCGCTGCTGAGCCCAGGCGCCGCTCTTGAGGCTGCGAGCCGCCAGCAGGGCCGCCTTCGAGCGCACCCGCGCGTCGGGATGACGCAGCAGTTGCACCAGCACCGCCACGCTGCGGTCCGTCTGCGATGCGGCTTCCAAAACTTCCAGCAGACGGACTACTCGGACCGGATCCGCAGCGTCCGGGTCGGGCTCGGCGCCCAAACCCCGAAGCAACCACCGCAGCAGGGTCCTGTCCAGCATCGGGTGGGTGCGCGCCAGCGCCGCCGCCAGCGAGACGGCGGCTTGCAGGCTCATGGCGGCTGGGTCGGAAAGGATCTTGGGCAAGTCCTCCCATCCGGTCAGCAGGGCGGTCAGGAATTGCCGCGCGGCACCATCCTCGGGCAGAGGTTGCAATAACGGGCCGAGCACGGCGCAAAAGGCCGCCGGCTGAGCCGCTAACAGATTGCGCAGTTCGGCCCGGGCCACGGCAGGCTGAGCCTTGAACTGCGCCAGAAGCTGCTCGATGCGGGCCTTCAGTTCGGCCTTCGAGACCGGCGTCGAATGACTGCCAACCACACCCTGCCCCACCCCCAGTAATCGTCGGGCAGGCAATGAACTTTAGGCCGCCCCATCCCGACCTCGGAGCCAGGAAAACCAAAATCGCCTCCGGCGACCGGGCGGCGGCATCCGAACCGGCTCTCCCGCCAGCGCCGCTCTGGGGTTGCTGATCAGCAAAGCCTTGGCACGCTCCTCGCCATAGCGTCCGGCGACCCAACGCCAGGCCAGATCCAACCGCGGCGTCCGATCCTCCGGGTCATGTGCATCACTGGCAATGAAATGGACCAGATTCCGATCCAGTAATTCCCGCGCGAAGGCCGCCGCCTCTCGCCCGAAGCGCCCGGAGAGCGATTGCGCCGTCACCTGCAACCTGCAACCGCAGTTCACCCACTCCTCGAGCCGCTCCAGCCGCTGCTGCAATAACCAGTTCCGCTCCGGATGCGTAATGATCGGCGTCATCCCGGCCTCGCCCATCCGAGCGAATACTTCCTCGATGCGGTTCACGATCACCAGGTCGGAGAACTCCACCAGCAGATAGCCACGCCGGTTGATCGTGTAGAGCGCCGGCCGCGCCAGCGCATCCTGGATGTTCTCGAAGCTGAGGTGCAAATCACATCCGGTGTGGATGCGGGGCAGATCACCGGCCGCCGAGCGCAGTTCCGCCGCCTTCTGCTCAACCAGCTCCGGATCGAAGCGAAAGTCGAGACTGGCGTGGGGGGTGGCTACGATGTCCGTGGTGCCCGTCTCCCTGGCGATGCGCAACATCGCCAGGCTCTCCTCGAGGGTCGCAGGGCCGTCGTCCAGCGCGGGAAGAATATGGGCGTGAATATCAATCATGCCGCGCCGGGCCCCCACCGGGTGCTCACGGGCCGGCTGCTAGATGAACATTTCCTCGTCGTGAGTGGCCTGCGCCACGCTGGTCCTGGTCCCCGCCAGCGCGGCCACTGCCGCTCGCACCGCCGCCGTCAACCCGTTGATGTGCCGAATCGGCCGGATGATGCCGTTCTGCACCAGCGCGGTGGTCTCCTGGAATCGGCTCACCAGATCGTCCAGCACCAGCTCGATGCGCTCCATCTGCACGCGCGATCGCGCCGTGGCCTCGCTGAGAACTTCGTCCAGCCGCGTCAATTGCCGGCGGCTCAAATCCAGCACCTCGCCCGTCTTGGTCGAGATCTCGGCGGCCGAGCGGCGCACATCCTCCAGCAGGCGCTGCGCCGATTCCAGGGCCGGCTCCGCCTTGCTCGCCAGAGCGGCGATCTGCTCTTTCATCCTGCGGTTCGACAAGTACATGGCCACCAGCAGGACCGCTTGCACCACGATCGCCGCGGCCGCCACCGTGATGGCGCCCGCCATCACATACACTAACGTCGTCTGATCCATCGAGCGTCAAACCCGGCCGGAACTAACTTCCTGGACTCGCTTCCTTCTCGCCCGTGCGCCCGGCCAGCGCATCCCGATAGGCTTGCTTGCCGGCCTCCACCGCCGCCGCAAGCGTCTCGCGCTGGCGCGTGACGGCTTCCTTCCCGCGCTCGATCAGCTCTTCGGCGGACTCTTTCAGCTCCTCGCCGCGGCGCTTCAAGTATTCGCGGCCTTCCCCGGCCTTGGTGCGAATGTACTCGCGGGTCTCCTGGCCCGATTTGGGCGCGAACAGCACCCCAACCGCCAACCCGATGCCAAACCCGAAAATGAAGGCGGTGAACTTGCTTTCCTCGGCCATCCTCGTGTGCCTCCGTTGTTCTCCTTCGGACCTGCCGGCTACTCCGGCCTCCCGGCCCTCGCGATCAGCACCGCGCGCACGCCGTGCGCCGGGGCCGGCTCCCTGAATACTACCATACCCTTTTGGCGTCCTCCGGGGGAAATCTCACAGTCGGCCGACGGGCTTGCCCGCTCCGCTCGGCTTCGCTAATCTGTCGTTGGAATGAAGACGCATTCCGATAACTCCCCAACCTCGGGCGGCCGCACGCAACCACGGCCCCTTCGCTCCTCGAAGCGCCGCGCCACCCTCTGCCGCATCGGCGTGGCCATTGACTCGGACCTGCTGGAGCGATTCGACCGCTTGATCCGTCAGCGCGGTTACACGAACCGCTCGGAAGCCTTCCGCGACCTGATTCGCGATCAGTTGGTCGAGCAATCCTGGGAGTCGCCCGAGGAACAGGTCGTCGGCACCGTCACGCTGGTCTACGACCACCACGTGCGCCTCTTGAACGAAAAGTTGGTGGACCTGCAACACGACCATTACCACCACATCCTCTCCACCCTGCACGTGCACCTGGATCCGGACCACTGCCTGGAAGTCCTCGTCCTCCGCGGCAAGAGCCAACAAGTGCGCCGCATCGCCGACACGCTGATCGCCACCAAGGGCGTCAAACACGGCCGGCTTACCGTCACCACCACCGGAGCCGGCTTGTGAGCATTTCGAAAACGCACAAGGAGCGCCCGTGATCCTGGGCTTGGGCATTGACAGCGCCGAGGTTGAGCGCATCCGCCGGGCTGGCGAACGTCACGGCCAACGATTTCTCCAGCGCGTCTTCACACCTGCGGAAATGGCCTATGTCGAACGCAAAGCCAACCGCTGGGAGCGCTACGCCGCCCGCTTTGCCGCTAAAGAAGCCGCCATGAAAGCCATCGGCACGGGCCTGCGTCGGAGAGTCCGCTGGCGCGATTTCGAGGTGCTGAACCTGCCCTCCGGCCAACCGAGCTTGAAATTGCACGGGGAGGCGGCGCGCATCGCCGCGCAGCTCGGGGTGACCCGCATCAGCCTCTCGCTCACGCACACCTCGCAATCCGCACTCGCCGTCGTGATCCTGGAGGGCTGAAACACCCTAGCGGCGCTCGGATACGGCGGCCTCCGCCGCTGCCGAGAGCTGCGCCGCTTCCAGACGCCGAGTCTCCTGCCAGGTGTAGATCATCCGGTGGATCACCGTAACGTTGGAGAGCACGGCGATGACCCACAGCACCGCCGCCATGCGATCGAACAGGCAGCCGATGATCAGCAAGACGATGCGCTCCGGCCGCTCCATGAACCCCACCTTGCACTTGGGGATCACGCATTCGGCGCGCGCCCGCGCATAGCTGACCATCACCGAACCGGTCATCACCACCGCCGTCAGCACCACGTAAAAGAAGCGGTTGATCGAGGCGTAGTAGACCAGCAGCCCCATCAGCAGCACCAGGTCCGAGTACCGGTCCACCACGGAATCAAAGAAGCCGCCGAAAGCCGTCACCCGGTTGGTGTGCCGGGCCACTCGCCCGTCCACCATATCGAACAGGCCCGCCAGCATGATGACCAGGGCGGCAGCTTGAAACCGTCCGCGCGCCAGCAAAGCCGCTGCCGCCGCGTTGATCAACAGCCCGAGAAAGGTCAGCACGTTGGGATGGATGCGAGACAACGCCAGCGCGTGCACCAGCGCGCGGATAATCTTATCGGCCACCAAGCCGATGGCGCGCGTGTACGTCATGGTTCGCGTCCGCAGCCTCAGCCTTCCGGCAGATCGTGGATCGTCGTCAGCTTCAGGATTTCCAGCTCGCGCCAGCCGCCCGGGATCTGAATCCGAACCACGTCGCCCACCTCTTTGCCCAGCAGGCCCCTGCCGATCGGTGAACTGGTGGAGATCCAGCCCTTACTGATATCGGCTTCCTCGCTGGTCACCAGCTTGTAAGTGATCTCCTCGTCTTTGGTCCGATCCAGGACCACCACCTCCGATCCGAGGCCCACTTTGTCGCGCGGAATCCGTGATACATCCACCATGGAAATTTCCGCCAGCCGCCTGCGGAGCTGAGCCAGCCGGGCATTCACGTAACCCTGACGCTCCTTGGCAGCGTGATACTCGGCGTTCTCGCTCAAATCACCGTGCGCCCTGGCGCGCAGGATCTCCTTCGGCAACTCGTGCCGCAACTCATACTCCAGAGCCGCAATCTCCTCCTGGAGCCTTTTCTTAAGATCCTCCATGGCAGGTGCGTCAGCTACCCTGCTGGTCATTATAAACCACTGCGGCGCTCCCGAACGCCTCGGCCGGAGCGCTGCACCGAGGCCGCCCCAGCCGGAGCGCGCCACACCGCTCCGTGCCGGAAGCCGCGCGCCGGTGGTCCCAGCCGCGGCAGCCCTCACGGGACCCGCCGGTCCCTTTCCGACCCCGGCCCCTCCCTGCGCCTTCGCTATCATGATCGGAGGGGGCTGCCATGTCGCGTTCTTCCGAGGTCTCTCTGGGCATCAATAGCTGGCTGGAGGAGGAAATCCAGCAGCGACTGCGTCATGATCCCGCCGCCGTGGATCCGAGCTGGCGACAGATTCTCCAGGCGCAAGAGATTCCCAAGCCGGCTGCGCCGCCGGCCGCCCCGCCGCCCATCGTCCCCGCAGCGCCGGAAGGCGAGCTGGTCCCCCTGCGCGGAGTCGCGGCGCGCACTGCCGAAAACATGAACGCCAGCATCTGGGTGCCCACGGCCACCTCCCAGCGCACCATCCCCGTCAAAATCATTGACGAAAACCGGCGCATCCTTCACGAGCACCGCACCATGCTCGGCCGCAGCAAGATTTCCTACACCCACCTGATCGCCTGGGCCGTCGTGCAGGCCTTGAAACAATTCCCTGTCCTCAACCACGCCTACGTCGAAAAGGACGGCCAGGCCTTCCGTCTGGTGCGCCAGCGAATCAATCTGGGCCTGGCGGTGGATGTGCCCGGCAAAGACGGCGGGCGCGCGCTCCTGGTCCCCAACATCAAAGACGCCGGCAACCTGAACTTTCGCCAATTCCTGGACGCTTACGACGATCTGGTGACGCGCGCTCGCAGCGGCAAGCTCACGCTCGAGGATTTTCAGGGAACCACAGTGTCCCTGACCAACCCCGGAACCGTGGGCACCGTCAGTTCGGTTCCACGCCTCATGGCCGGCCAGGGCGCCATCATCGCCACCGGCGTGATTGACTTCCCGGCGGAATACCGCGGCGTGAACCCGGAGGTGCGCGCCATGCTGGGCATCGGCAAGGTCATGACCATGACCTGCACCTATGACCACCGCATCATTCAAGGCGCCGAATCCGGAATGTTCCTGGCCAAGGTGCAGGCCCTTCTGGAGGGCGAGGAGGATTTCTACGATCAGATCTTCCGCGATCTCGGCGTGCCCTATCGGCCGGTGCGCTGGGAGCCCGACCGCCAGGCCTGCCTCCCGGGCCTGGCCGGAGAGCGCACCGCAGAGGTTAGCAAAGAGGCAGCCGTGTTGCAGCTCATCAACGCCTACCGCGTGCGCGGGCACCTGATCGCGGACTTCGATCCCCTCGGAACTACCGGAGGGTATCATCCCGAGCTCGACCCCGCCACCTACGGGCTGACGATCTGGGATCTGGACCGACCCTTCATCACCGGCACCCTGGCCGAGGCCCTCGGCGATGCCGGTCCCCAGCCGGTCGCCACCCTGCGCGAGATCCTGGAAACCCTCCGCCGTACCTATTGCGGCAAGATCGGCTGCGAATACATGCACATCCAGATCCCCGAGCAGAAGCGCTGGCTGCAACAGCGCATGGAGCCGAAAGCTAACCAGTGGCCGCTGGAGACGGAAACCCGCCGTCGCATCCTGGATCGCCTGCTGGAGGCCGAGACCTTCGAGCACTTCCTGCACGCCCGCTTCGTCGGCCACAAGCGCTTCTCATTGGAAGGCGCCGAAAGTCTGATCCCGATTCTGGACGAGCTGTTGCTGCGCGCCTGTTCCTACGGCGTCGAGGAAGCCGTCATCGGCATGGCGCACCGCGGTCGCCTCAACGTGCTGGCCAACATCGTGGGCAAGCCGGTCGAACAGATCCTCTCCCAGTTCGAGGGCGAAGATCCGGCCAGCATGCAGGGATCCGGCGACGTCAAGTATCACCTGGGCGCCGCCGGCGTTCGCGACTATCCCAACGGCCGCCGCATCGGCGTCATCGTGGCGCCCAATCCCAGCCATCTGGAGGCCGTCAACCCGGTGGTCGAGGGCATCGTGCGCAGCAAGCAGGACCGGCGCGGCGATACCCAGGGCGCACAGGTTCTCCCCATCCTGATTCACGGGGATGCGGCCTTCGCCGGCCAGGGCGTGGTCGCCGAGACGCTGAATCTCTCGCAACTGGAGGGTTACCGCACCGGCGGCACGATCCATATCGTCGTCAACAACCAGATCGGCTTCACCACGCCCGCCTCGGAGGCTCGCTCCTCGCTCTACGCCACCGATGTAGCGCGCATGGTGCAGGCGCCCATCCTTCACGTCAACGGCGACGATCCCGAAGCCTGTCTGAGGGCCGTGCAGATCGCCTTTGATTTCCGCCAGCGATTCCGCAAGGACGTGGTGGTGGACATGTTCTGCTACCGCCGCCACGGCCACAACGAGTCCGACGATCCCAGCTACACCCAGCCCATCATGTACCGCAAGATTCGGGAACATCCCTCCGTCGCTACAATCTACGCGGAAAAGCTGGTGCGCGAGGGGTTAGTCGCCGAACAGGAGATCGCCCGCAAGAGGGCCGATCTGGCGGCGCGCCTTCGGGAGGCTTACCGGATCGCGCAACGCGGCGAGGCTCACTTCGACATCCAGGAGATCGCCGAAATCCCCCGCGAAGAAATCTCCCGGCCGCTGCCCACCACTGCGGCGTCGCCAGAGCTGCTCGAACGCGTCGGCGAGGGCCTGGCGCGCTTCCCCGCCGATTTCCATCTTCACCCCAAACTTCGTAGCTTCGTGGAACGAAGGCGGCAGCTCGTCCGCCAGGGCGGTCCCATTGATTGGGCCCTGGCGGAGGCCCTGGCCTTCGGCAGCCTCGTGCTGGAAGGCACGCCGGTCCGTCTTTCCGGACAGGATTCCGGCCGCGGCACCTTCAGCCAGCGTCATGCCGTCTTCTATGATTACGAGGATGGCCACGAGTACTGTCCCCTCGCCCACCTCTCGCCCGATCAGGCTCCCTTCCAGGTCTACGACAGCTTGCTGAGCGAGAACGCCGTGCTGGGCTTCGAGTTCGGTTACTCCATCGCCAACCCCATGGCTCTGGTGATGTGGGAAGCCCAGTTCGGCGATTTCGCGAATGGCGCGCAGGTCGTCATTGACCAGTTCATCGCCGCGAGCGAATCCAAGTGGGGACAGCCCAGCGGCCTGGTCTTGCTGTTGCCCCACGGCTACGAGGGCCAGGGCCCCGAGCATTCCAGCGCTCGCATCGAACGCTTCTTGCAATTGGCCGCCGAGAGTAACATTCAGGTCGCCTATCCCAGCACCCCCGCACAATATTTCCACTTACTGCGCCGGCAAATGTACGGCGGCGCGGATCGCCGGGGCGTGCGCAAGCCGTTGATCATCTTCACTCCGAAGAGTCTGCTGCGGCATCCGCGTTGCGTCTCGTCGCTGGCGGATCTGACCGGCGGCGCCTTTCGCACCCTGCTGCCGGATCCCTCTAAGCCCGATCCCTCACGCGTCCGGCGCCTGTTGTTCTGCAGCGGCAAGATCTACTACGAGCTGGAAGCCGAGCGCGAACGCCGCAAGGCTTCTGAGGTCGCGCTTCTGCGCATCGAGCAACTCTATCCTTTCCCCGACGCCGAAGTCCAGGAGCTGCTCGCCGAATACCCCGCTGCCGCCGAGGTCTTCTGGGTGCAGGAGGAGCCGCGCAACATGGGCGCCTGGCGCTTCGTCCAGGAGCAAATCGAGCCGCTCGTGGCCGATTCCGGCCGCCGCCTGATCTACGTCGGTCGCCCGGAAAGCGCCAGCCCCGCCACCGGCTCCCACAAGCGCCACGAAATCGAGCAGCAGGAAGTCATCCGCCGCGCCTTCGAGGAGGCTCCGACCCACCCCCGCGCTCAGCACGCCGACTTCGCCGTTCCGTCACGCAGGAAATAGCTCCGAATGCTGCAACTGCTGATCGGACGGTCCGCGTACGGGCACTGCCGGCAGAAGCTGAATTCCTCCGGGTTCTCACGCACCACGCGCCGAACGGCTGCGGCCCGCGCGCTGCGCCACACGGAAGAAAAAGAAACTCCCGGGCCGATCACGCCGTAGGCATGGCGACCGTTGTAGTCCTGGTCGCAAGCCACCAATCGTCCGTCAGCCAACAGCGTCGGAAAGCTGAAAGCGTACTGGCAGACGAAATCGTTGCGGCGGACACGCCGGCCGTCCCGGTATTCATACGCCCGTAGAGGCTCCACCGCAGGCGTCATCCAGCTCTGATAGTCGTATCGGCTGTCAATGATTCCCAGCGTGCGAATCGAAACCATCTCGAAGCCCGCCCGCTCGGCGAACGGCAGCAGATCGGGCAACTCGTGCTCGTTGTGTCGCATGGCCATGAACCGACAGTGCAGGATGGGCAGACGTGCACCCTCGCGTCGCTTCCATTCCGCTAACTGCCGCACGCCCTCCAGAATCGGCTCGATCCTGGCCCCGCGGCGGTAGACCGAATTGGTCTCGTCGCACAGCCCGTCCAGAGCCACGATCAAGTAAGTCGGCGGATGCGCCCGCAGCGCTTCTTGCACGCGAGGCTCCGGGAGATTCTGGCCGTTGGTGGACAGCAAACGGGCCATCGGGTAGCGTGCCGTGATCTCCAGAATGCGATCCAGCTTCTTGTGCAGCAGCGGCTCTCCCCATCCCCAAAGGGACACGGTCAGCAGGTACGGCCCCACCTCCTGCATCACTCGCTCGACCAGATCTACCTCGATGGCTTGCGCCGGGCGCTCCAGCTCCTCGGTCCCCACCGGGCAAACCGGACACCTGAGGTTGCAGTAACTGGTCAGCTCCACCTGCATGTGTAGCGGCCGGCTCCACGGCCTCAGGCGACGCCAGAACAAATTCAACCCCGCGCGCAGCAGATTCAGCCGCTGGGCCGCGCTCATGCCGCGAACCGTGATCGGCATGCAGTCGTACTGAAAGCGATAGCGTCCCAGCGCCAGGGCCTCCCAGACGATGCGCGGCGCACGCCCCAGGTATTCCCATCGTTCACGCTGCTTCATCCGATGCTCACCTGTGGGTGAATGATTTGCCGCCTACCGCTGTCCCCCGGCCCGCCGGCCATCCCCTTGATGCTAACACCGCCGGGAACTCACCGTGCCCGCAAAATCCCGTCACGGCAGCGCGTGCCGGCCGCATCCCGGTTGATTCCTGGGCGAAGCGCTGTCTGCCTCGAACCCAGCCCCGCGGCCACGGTCGCCGCCTCGCCCGCGTGTAGACTGGTAGATCACAAGCCCCCTTCCGATGAGCCGGCAGCCGACACAGTTTTCCGTGATCATTCCCACGTGCCGGCGCCCCGCGCAGTTGGCCCGCTGTCTGCGCGCGCTGGCCGCACTGGACTATGACCGCCGCCGGTTCGAGATCATCGTGGTCGAGGACTGGGCTTCCAGCGCCGATGAGCAGCCGGCTGAGGTCACAGCCCAACCCTTGGCCAGGGTGCTTCGCATGGACCGGAATCGCGGGCCCGCCTCCGCCCGCAACGCCGGCGCTGCCGTCGCCCGCGGCCGTTACCTGGCTTTCCTCGACGACGATTGCCTGGCTTCCCCCGAGTGGCTTACCCGCCTGGAGTCGGCCCTCGAAGCCAACCCGGGAAGCGCCGTCGGCGGACGCATCCTCAACGCCCGAACCGCGAATCCTTACGCCGAAGCCAGCCAGGCCATCCTCGATTCCGTCTACCGCTACTACAACGCGCAGCCCGCTGAGGCCCGTTTCTTCGCGACCATGAACCTGGCCGTGCCCGCCGACTCGTTCCGCCAACTGGGAGGTTTCGATCCCTCCTTCCGGACCGCCGAGGACCGCGACTTCTGCGCCCGCTGGCTTCGCCACGGCAGGCGTTTGGTCTATGCCGGGGATGCTGTGGTCTGGCATGATTCCGCGCCCGGCTGGCGTGAATTCTGGCGCCGGCACTACCGCTTCGGGCAGGGAGCCTATCGCTTCCGGCGCAAGCACGCCGTCCCTCCTGCCAACCGCCTGCCTCTGGAGCCGGCCGCCTTCTATCGCCGTCTGCTCCTGGATCCGCTCCGCGCGGGCCTGAGCCCCCGCAGCCTTTGCCTGACCGGCCTCATCCTGATTTCTCAGGCAGCCAGCGCCCTCGGCTTCGGGCGCGCCTGGCTGCGCGAGGTCCGGCGCAACCGCACCCGGCTGGAGGCCTGACGCCGTCGCCGTCTGAGGCCTTCAGGCCAGGCCGCTGCGGATCCAAACATATATGTACAGAATTGTTTGAACCGCAAACGGTGCTGTTTGTCTTACTTTTACCTGTCCTCTCGTTCCCCGGTGGGCCCCCTGGGATCCCGCCTTAAGCCGCCCCCGCGCATCCCGGCGAGCCTGAGTGCAGAGCCGCGACTCACCGCCTCGGAATCTCCAGCACCGGGTCCGGACCCGCGCCCGCTGCGGTCTTGAAACTCCGCAGGATCTTCCGATCCGCTATCGAGATCACATAAACCGTGTCCTGATCCTGCACCGCCGCGTAGGCTCGGCGGCCGTCCGGTGATACCGACAGCGAAACCGGCCGCCCGCCCAGCTTCACGCGCCCCGTCACTTTCCCCGACCCCGCATCAGCGAACTCGACCGCTTCGTCGTGGATCAGCGCCCACACCAGCGTCCTTCCATCGGGCGTCAGACCAACCCGCACCGGCCCCTTGCCCGTCACGATCTCCCCGACCGCCTCGTTGGTCCCCGTGTCAATGATCGTGATCCGACCCCCTTCACGGTTGGCCACGTAAATGCGCCGCCCGTCCGGCGATCGCACGCTGCCTTCCGGCCGTTCGCCGGTCGCAATCAGCCTCACGCGCCCGCTGCTCAACTCGATGGCAGCCACACTGGCCGAGCCGGCATGGCTGACGTAGGCGAAGCGCCCCTTCGGACCCGGCGCCACCATGTGTGCAATCTTGCCTTGCGTCTCGTACGTCCTCAGCACGCGCCGCCCCTGCGGATCCACCAGCAGCAGACGATCCGGAGCCTCCGTAGTCACCAGCAGGCGACCGGTCGCCGGTTCCCAAGCGATCCCGTGCGGCCGATGGAATTCGCCCAGTGAGATTTCGCCGACCTTCTTGCGCGTCGCGATGTCCACGATGGAAACGGTGTTGCCTCCCTGCCCGGAATCCTCGATGCGCATGGTCCCGTTGTCGGTGATGTAGACCAGGCGGCCGTCGGCGGAAAGCGTCATCTCGTGCGGGTGGCGGCCCACGGCCACCTCCGCCAGCAGCTTTCCCTCCATGGTGTAAAAGCCCAGCGTGCTGGCAGCCTTGTGCAACACCAGCAGCCCCGCCTCCTGCGCCCCGACTACGGGGAGCAAACACGTCACGAGCAAAACAATGCGCAGCAGCATCCGCAAGACCTCCGACAGGCTATGATGTCACACGCGCCCGAGCAGCGCAGCTCGGCCCCGGGCCCGGCTGCCGGGAGGAAGCACGGGAACAGACCGCGTGAACAATGCAACGCGAGGGGACGGCTGTCTTACAATCAACTTACCGCTGCTTGCCGATCGCGCCGCCGGCCGCCTCGCCGGCCCACCCAGTCACGGCCTGAAACAACGCCCGACTGTCGCCGCCGGTCCGCACGAAATACTTCCAAAAGAATTGAATTTTCCATTGTCCTCAAACTCGAAATAGTGGTAATCTCAGGTGGACGCCTCCGGTGGGATCTTCACGCCGGATTCGGGTGAAACTCAGGACGCAAGTTACGATGAGGACCAAGATCTTGATAACCACCCGTCGGAGAAGACTTCCATCGAGAGAGCACCAGCGGAGGATCGCGGTGCTATGGGAACTAAGACACCGTGCGCTTTGCCCTCTTTCTTGGTCCTCGCCGGGAGTCTACTGCCCGCCCTGGCCCAGGATAACTTCCTCATCCTGCCGCTGGCAGGCAACGCTCAGCCGGGTTTCAGCGGTGACGGCGGCTCCGCTATCGCGGCGGGCTTGAACTGGCCTACCGGTCTGGCCGTTGACGCGGCGGGGAACCTCTATATCTCCGACTCGCAGAACAATCGAATCCGCAAAGTAACTCCGGCCGGCGTGATCACCACCGTGGCCGGGAGCGGGCAAAAGGGTTTCAGCGGCGACGGCGGCCCGGCCACCGCCGCCGCCTTGAGCTCGCCTACCGGTTTGGCCATTGACGCGGCGGGGAACCTCTATATCTCCGACTCCGAAAACAACCGAGTCCGCAAAGTAACTCCGGCCGGCATTATCAGCACTGTGGCCGGAACCGGTCAAAGAGGATATAGCGGTGACGGCGGCCAAGCTGTCGCCGCTGCCCTGAACTGGCCTACCGGGCTCGCCGTGGACTCTACGGGGAATCTCTATATCGCCGACATGGCCAACGCCCGCATCCGCAAAGTATCTCCGGCCGGTATCATCTCTACGGTGGCCGGCAGTGGTCAGCCCGGTTTCGGGGGTGACGGCGGAGCCGCCACAAACGCCAGATTGAACTCGCCCCCCGGCGTGGCCGTGGACGCGGCGGGCAATCTCTATATCGCCGACTCCGAGAACAACCGAATTCGCAAGGTGACTCCGGCAGGCATCATCTCCACAGTGGCCGGCAGCGGCCAGGCCGGCTTCAGTGGCGACAGCGGCACGGCCACAGCCGCGGGCATCGGCCGGCCCTGGGGTCTGGCCCTCGACAGATCCGGCAACCTCTATATCGCGGACACCGCCAACGCCCGCATCCGCAAAGTAAACCCGTCCGGCATCATTACCAGCGTCGCCGGCAGTGGGCAAACCGGTTTCACTGGCGACGGCGGACCTGCAACAGCCGCCAGGTTGAACTGGCCCGCCGGCCTGGCGGCCGACGCCTCAGGCAGTCTTTATATCGCCGATTCGCTCAGCCATCGAATCCGCAAACTCGTTCCGTCTCCCTCCCCCACTGCGGGGTGTGCCTATTCGCTGGGCGCTTCCGGCGGCAGTTTCGAGGCCGCCGGCGGCAACGGCAGCGTCCCGGTCACAGTGAATCAAGCCGCCTGTAGGTGGCTGGCCGGCAGCTACGTGGACTGGGTCACAGTTACGGCAGGAAGCAGCGGCACTGGTACGGGCTCGGTCAGCTACTCTGTGTCGCCTAACGACAGCTCGGCCTCGCGCAGCGGCAGTCTCTGGATCGCTGGGGAGACGTTCACCATCTCTCAGTCCGGCCGGGCATGCTCTTACACCATCACGCCCGCCGAGGTGTCGGTCCCCGCAGGCGGAGCAACCGGCAATACGGTCAAAGTGACGGCCACCGCATCCGACTGCCGCTGGGCCATCACAGGAGTTCCCAGTTGGATTCTGATCGGCAGCGGGACAAGCGGCGTGGGTAGTGCAACTGTAACCTACACCGTGGGACCCAACACCGGAGGGTTCCGCAGCGCAACCTTCCAGATCGCAGGACTGAACTTTACCGTCTATCAAGCTCCAGCCGGCGGCAGGCCGCCCGCCATCTCAGCCGACGCGGTGGTGAACGCCGCCAGCAGCCTCGCTGGACCTCTGGCCCCCGGCGAGTTCATCTCCATCTACGGGACCAACCTGGGACCCGATCCGGGCGTCGCCTCCAAGTTCATGGAGAAAGCTCTCGCCACCACGCGAGTCTTCTTCAACGGCATCGAAGCCTTTCTTACCTACGCTTCCGCCGGGCAGGTCAACGCGCTGGTCCCCTACGGCGTTGCCGGAACCGATCGCCTCGAGGTCCAGCTCGAGTATCAAGCCATGAAGAGTAACTCCGTCCGGCTCTCGGCGGCCGACGCTGCCCCGGGCATCTTCACCCGGCAGTACGGCGCCGGTCAGGCGTGGGTGGCGAACCAGGACGGGACTTTTAACTCGACCAACAATCCCGCCGACCGCGGAACTTACATCGCTTTCTGGGCTACCGGGCAAGGTCAAGTCAATCCAGCGGGCGTGGACGGCGCCCTCATCGTGGCGCCTAATTTCCCTGTGCCGAGGTTGCCTGTGAAGGTTACCGTGGGCGGCGCAGAAGCGGACGTAGTCTTTGCCGGGTTGATTTACGCCGGCGTCATGCAAGTCAACGTGAAAATTCCCGACAATGCGCCGGTGGGCAACGCCATTGAGTTACTAATCAGGGTAGGAAATTACACCAGCCGCAGCGGCGTCACCGTGGCCGTGCGGTAAACACTCTCTTTCCGGGGTATCTATCTCGGAGCGCCGTAGTATCCCCGAGCCGCGCCGCCACGGACAGCCGGCTCCCCTGGATCACCGGCTTGCCGCCGAGCGCCTCCGCCGTCTGCTCGATCCGTTCTCGGCAGTCCACCCCGAACCCCCTTCGGAAGCGCTGCTGCTACCCCTGCTACAGCAGCCGCCCCTCCGAATTCATACCGCTTGCCCCTACCGCCGCTGGCCGACTACACTGCGAATAATGTGGCGCGGTACCCCGCTGTTGCTGGCCTGCTCGCTGTGGGCTCCCGATGCCGACTATCTCGCGGCCATCGAGCGCTGGCGACAGGAACGTGAAGCCCAACTACGTTCCGAGGACGGCTGGCCCACCGTCACCGGTTTGTTCTGGCTCGAGCCGGGCGAGAACACCCTGGGAGCCGCCGAAGATTGCGCTGTCCGCTTGCCCCGGGATGCCGCACCCGAGCGTGCGGGCGTCATCTTCCTCGAAGGCGAGCGCGTCACGATACGCCTGCACGAAGGTGTTGAAGCCTCGCTTAATGGCCGCCCCGTGCGCGCCGCCCAACTGCGCTCGGACGCCGCCGGCCGGCCTGACACGCTCGCGCTGGGTCGCTTGAAGCTTCTCTTGCTCAAGCGCGGCGAGCGCTTCGCCATTCGCCTCAAGGACCCGGAAAGCCCCATGCGCAAGCACTTCAAGGGCCTGAAGTGGTACCCCATCCAGGAGCAATGGCGCATCCAGGCGCGCTACCTGCCGCCGGCCTCGCCGCAAAAGCTGCTGTTCGACACCATCATCGGGACCAAAGAAGAAGTCGAAAGCGCGGGCGAAGTCGCATTCGAGCACGACGGCCGCGAATACCGACTCGTGGCCACACGTTCCGGCAAGCGCCTCTTCATCGTTTTCCGTGACGCCACCAGCGGCAAGACGACGTACGGGGCCGGCCGTTTCCTCTACTCCGAGGAGCCGCAGGGCGCGAGCGTCATCCTGGATTTCAACAAGGCCGTCAATCCTCCTTGCGCGTACACGCCCTACGCCACTTGCCCCTTGCCGCCGAAGCAGAATCGCCTGCCCTTCCCCATTCCCGCGGGCGAAAAGACGTACGAGCAACACCCAACTGTGCGCCCATGACCGCTCTCTTGTCGCTCCTCCTCCTGGCTGCCGCTGGGTCGGAGCCTCAGCCGGAGTTCGACTCTCACGAGCTGACCACCGTGATGGTCCCTATGCGCGACGGCGTGCGCCTCGCAACCGACGTCTACCGTCCGGCGCGCGGCGGACGCGCGGTTGAAGGACGCTTCCCCGTGATCCTTTACCGCACGCCTTACAACAAGAACGGACTCGTCAAAGACGCATCCTTTTTCGCGCGCCACGGCTATGTGGTTCTGGCTCAGGATTGCCGCGGTCGCTTCGCCTCCGAAGGCGCCTTCTACGCTTTCGTGAACGAGGGACTGGACGGCTACGACGCCATCGAGTGGGCCGCCGGGCAGCCTTGGTCCAACGGCAAGGTCGGCACGGCGGGCGCTTCCTATCTGGCCTGGGATCAGTACCACGCCGCGATCTACCGCCCGCCGCACCTGACCGCGATGTTCGCGCTGGTCGGCGGCGCGGACTTCTACCAGGAGTATGCCTATCCGGGCGGGGCGCCGAACCTCGCTTGGCCCGCCTGGCTGCTTCGATCCGCCGCTACGAGCCGGGAAGCCCTGCATGCTCCGGATCTCTTGCGGCCCCTGGAGGTCCTGCTCAAGGATCCTCTGCCCTGGCTGGCGCTTCATCCCAGACAGCGTCTTGAGACCTTCCGCGATTTCCCGGACCACGCCCGAATGTATCGCGATCTGCTGGAACACCCCCAGTTCGATCAGGCCTGGCGTCAGCGCGGATTCTACACTGCGGGTTATTACAAAGAGATGAAAGACGTGCCGACGCTGCTCCTGAGCGGCTGGTACGACTATTTCGCCGAAGGCGTGCTCCGCAATTATGTCGCCCTGTCGCGCCTTCACAAAAGCGACACGCGACTCATCATGGGACCGTGGCCCCACGCCACCGGCGCAGACCACTGCGGCGATGTAAGCTTCGGGCCGGAGGCCGCCCTGGATCAGCGCGCCCTCATGCTCGATTGGTTCGACCACTGGATGAAGGGACGCCCCTTCCGGATGCTGGGCCCCAAGCGGGTGCGAATCTTTCGCATGGGCGGCGGCGCTGGCTCCCGCGACGCCGCCGGGCGTTTGCGCCACGGCGGCCAATGGCGCACCGCCGAACGCTGGCCGCCTGCTGGAGCCCGGACCGCAAGGTATTTTCTCGACCCCAGCGGCGCGCTGAGCAAACATTCACCGAAGCGCGAGCAGCTCCGCACTTACACTTTCGATCCCGATCACCCCGTACCTACCATCGGCGGGCGCTACGGCGTCCGCGGCGTCCCGCCCTGCGCGCAAAATCAGGTCTGCGCGCCGACTCTCCCTGGTTGCTCGGACGCTTTACCGCTTGAACGCCGCTCCGACGTCCTCACTTACTCGACTGCCCCGCTGGCCGAGCCGCTCGAAGTCACCGGCACGATTCGCGCCGTCCTTTGGATTTCCTCCGACGCTCCCGATACGGATTTCACCGCCAAACTCATGGATGTCTATCCCGACGGCTACGCTCTCATTTTGGCCGACGGCCAGATTCGCGCCCGCTACCGCAACAGTTTCGAGAAAGCCGAACTGATGGAGCCTGGCAAGGCCTACCGCGTCACGATTGACCTCGGTTCGATCTCCAATCTCTTCGCGCGCGGCCACCGCATCCGGTTGGACGTTTCTTCCAGTAACTACCCGAAGTTCGAACCCAACCCCAACACCGGCGAGCCTATAAGCACCTGGAGCCGCCGCGTCAAAGCGCGTAACACAATCTATCATGGCGGGCGCCGCGCCTCTTACATCGAGTTACCCGAGTTTACTCAAGCGCCATAACTCGCACCGGTCCTTCCAGACCATTGGGACGCAGGCGCGCCAGCCGGTCTCGCTCGGAGGCAAAATCCAATCCCCAGCTCCCGCGAGGATAAATCGTGCCGCCCTGCGCCTGCCACCCGGCGTCGGAGTTAACCACCCGAATGCGCAGCCGGTTACGGCGCCGCGCCAGAGAAGTAATGTCGAAACGAAAAGGCCGCCAGATCCGCACGCCCGCCTGCTGCCCGTTCACCCACACTTCCGCCGCCACGCCAACCTCGCCTAAGTCCAGAACCAGGCGCCGCCCCAGCCACTCCTCGCCCAGTTCGAACTCCGTCTCATACACCGCCCCGCCAGAGTAATGCCGCAGCGCGGAATCCGTCCAGGAAGCCAACGAGAATCGCACGGGGCCCGTCACAAAGGTCGCCGGGCGCTCCGGCGCACGATTCTCGGTTTCCATCACGATGAACCGCTCGCCCGGCGCGAGCCCCCTCAGCTTCCCGTTCTCCTCGACCGCCACAGCCCCCGGCGGAACCTCGACGCGCCAGCGCAACCGCTGAGCGCGCCGCGGCCGCAGCTTTTTCTCGGGAGCGAAAACCACATCGTGCAGCGTCGCGCCGTCCTCGCCCGTCAAACGCAGCATGAAGGCCGTGGGAACCATCAGGCTCGGACCAACCTTCAACAGCAGCCGGTTCCAGCCGCGCCGCACTTCGACCACAGCCGTCTCCGCCCACACGTCGCGCAGCAGCAGCCACTTCGGATGCCGGTGCACGCTGAGCGCCTCCCTGCCGTTCCACCACAAGCGCAGACTGTCGGCAAACGCCGTTACGATGCGGGCCTTGCGCGCCTGCGGCGAGTACACATGCGCGAACGCGTAATAGATCCCGAAGCCGCGCTCACCCGGCAGCCCTAGGGCTTCACGCGGAATCACTCGATAGTCAGGCGACTCGATCCACCGCCACCTCACCCGATCGAAAGCTCCCGAATAGGTCGCATTGCGCCGGAACCGGCCCTCCGGTCCGTATGCCCGAAAGAAGCCTCGGTGATCCTCATACGGAAACGGCCCGATCAACCACCAACCGCGATTGCCCTCGCGTTCCGGAGCCAGCCAGACAGGCTCGCCCGAGTCCTCGCGCTCGGCGTAAGGGACCCGAATCCGCTCGGCTTCCGGCGTGAACGTCCAGCCGTCCGAAGGCAAAGTCAGCACGTCCCGCACGCGCGATCCGCGGCACGGCGCGGCGGGCCCGGCGGCCCCTCTCACCAGGAAGAATGCGTCCCAGGGTCCGAATGCCAGAGTCAGCTCGCGACCATGCCCCAGTGCGCAACGCGCGCCGGTTTCCGCATCCCATTTCTCCCACGGACCCGCCGTCGGCATTCGCACCCGAATCTCGCGTTCGCGCCCCTCATCGTTCACCACCCAGAACCACTCCGCGGAATCCGTCCTGCGTCGTGAAAAGTAGAACCCCGAGCGTTCCCCGCTGAGGATCTCGATCGCCGGCGGTTCGATGGCGCGCAGCGCCTTGAGAAGCGGCTCCAGATCCCGCCGCACGCCCTCCGGCGTCACCGTCGGGCGGACGTAGTCCAGCCGGTGCATGAACGGCGGGTGTTCGCGCACCGGGAAGCGTTGGATGTCGGCGCCCTCGAGATTGGAGGGCTGCGGGCCCAGCGCAAGAACCGTACCCCCGGCCTCACCGAACGCCCGCACCTTGCGGGCCGCCTCTCGGTCCATCTCGCTCATGGGCGGCAGAATCAGCACGCGAAACTCCTCGTCGGCCAGCCGCAGCGCTCGATCCTCGATGCGCGCCTGCCGCAGGTAATGCCGATCCAAAATGTGGTAATCCCAACCTCCACGCGCCAGCTCGAGCTGAAGCGCGCTGTAGAAATTCTGCGCCTGATCCATGAAATTTCCCCAGTACAGTTCGCGCCGCTGCGGAGCTAGCAACGCACTGGAGTGCGCAAAGGCCGTTTCCAGCGGATAGTAGACAGCCACCGGGGCCACGTGCCGGCCCTGCGCATTCATAAATTGCGCGCGTCGCACGTAATCCGCGTAATGACGAAAGTAACGCCGGAAGGGCTGCCCCAAAAACCATTGCGGGGGCCAGGTTATCTTTCCGGAATCGTAATCAAAGTATGGGACCAGCGCCTCGGCCCCCCATAACAGGCACATATTCGTTCCCAGCCGCATTTTCTCGGGACTTAGGAAGGAATCATGTCCCTGAAGGCCCTGATTTTCTACCAACAGCGGTTTCCGCTCGAAGTGCGCCACCGAAGCCGCCTCCTTAAAGTCCAGAGGCATCCGCGCGCGTTCGAGCAGCGCGTCTATCATGACCAGACTCCCGGCGCGCCAGTGGCCGAACATATCGCCCGCATAACTGACCTGGATCCAGAGCTGCTCCTCATAGAGCGATGTACCGTGAAGCAGGCCGTGACGGCGGCACCACTGAGTAACTTGCGATGTGAAAGCTTCCTCGTACAACTCCGAGATCACGTCGAAGTAATCCATGCGCACTTTTCGGGAGGTTTCCTGCCGCACGGCGTCGTGAATCAGCAACGGCAGCATTGCCTGCAAGTCGTAACCCTTGCGGCGGCGGAATTCTTCGAACAGCCGCGGCGTCCAGGCGATGGGCGCCCCGTAGGCCCCCTCGTGGTCGGCCACCGTTAGCTTCAACGTCCGGCCCAGATGCTCCGGGAAGCGCCGTGCGAATTCTTCATAAACCAGATCGAGGTAAACACGCACCGCCTCCGGGTTGAGCAGGTCCACACGCGTGTTGTGCGCGCCCACCGCGGGAACCAATCTGTAGACGGTGACCAGCCAGCGTCCCGGCGGAGCCTCCCAAACGATCTCTCTGCCGCGCGGCTGGAGCAACCGCGAGGAATCGGCATCCAGACGCCCGGCTTCGTCTTGCGCCGCCGCCACGGCGAATTCCGGCGGACTCTTTGCTTTCCAACGCCAGCGCCGCGGACCCTGAACCGTGTGCTCCTCAAACTCCAGACGGCGCATGCGAAACTCCGGACGCTGCTCGAGAACTCGACTCAGTTCCACCCCGCCCGAGGGCCGCCAGGCGTGCCCGCTCGGCCAGTTCAGCTCGTCGGCGAAGTTCAGCGTGAAGCCCAGCTCGCGCGCGATTTCCAGGGCCGCGCCTACCTGCCTCCAGTAATCCTCCGAGAGATATTCCGGCGACATGCCGTCCCAGGGAAATACGATCGCGCGGTAGACGCCCTGCGCTACCATCTCGCGGATCTGTCGTCGTGTTTCCCCCGCGGTGATGCGGCCGTTCCAGTACCAGTAAGGCATCAGGGAATACTCGCGCGGCGGATTCGCGAATTTCTCCGCCAGCGAGCCCGCCGTTAGCGTAGCAGCCGCCAGCGCCTCTGCTATAGTGAGTCTCGATACCACGGCCATGATGTCCCGCATCATTATTCCAATACTCGCCGCCGCGCTGCTCGCTGCGGCCCAGCCCACGCCGTTTGCGCAGGCCCGAGAGAATGCACGCCGCTGGGAGCAGTCCGCGGCCGCCATCCGCCGCGTTCTCCACGCCTGGCTTCAGTACGCCGACGCGCGCACACTGCTGTTGCCTGACCGCCTGCCCGGCGGTTCGCGAGGCCTCAAACCGGGAGATACATCGCGCCTTTACACGCCGCATAACTCGGGCGCGGATCTGTATCCCTACCTCATCCTTACCGCCCATCTCACCGACCCGGAACTTTACTCCGGCCGCATGATGGAAATGCTACGCAACGAAATCCGCTACACCACCGTCGAAGCCTCCATCCCCGCGAACCTCAACCTCGTCACCGGCGAGTTGGGCCCGCCCAGCCTGTTCGGCGCCGGCGAATACGCGAAAGACGGACTGCTGGCGGTCACGGAACGCCTCGGGCGCACGCCCTGGTTCTATCGCATGGTGGACATGATCGCGGATGCCATGGAGCGCGCGCCCGTGCCTTCCCGGTTCGGCAATCTGCCCGCCTCCGACACCGAGCTGAACGGCGATTTCCTCCAGGCTCTTGTCCGGCTGGCGCCGATGACGGGTGATCCGCGCTTCTTCGAGTGGGCCCGGCGCATCGGCGACGCTTACATCGAAGAAGTGCTGCCCGGCAACCACGGCCTCCCGAGCACCAAGTGGGACTTCACCAACCACACCGGGGACGGCCGGCTTCGCCTGCGCGACCACGGCAACGAAACCGTCGTGGGACTCACCCTGCTTTACGCGCTCGAACACGACGCGCAGACGCCGCGCGCAGCGCGCTATCGGCCCGCCATTGCCCGCATGCTGGATCGCATCCTGGAATCCGCCAACCCCGACGGCATGCTCTACAACGTCATCGAGGCCGCGACTCTCAAGCCGCTCGACAAGCGCCTCTCCGACAACTGGGGTTACGTTTACGCCGCCGTGTACGCTTTCTATCAGGCGACCGGAGAAACCCGCTATCGCGACGCCGTGCGGCGCGTGCTCGCCAATCTCCCCAAGTACCGCAATTACGACTGGGAGAGCGGCTCCTTCGACGGCTACGCCGACTCCATCGAGGGCGCCATCTATCTGGTGGCGCGCGAACCTGTGGCCGAAGCTCTGGATTGGATCGAATCGGAAATTCGCGTGATGGCCGCCATGCAGCAGCCTTCCGGCTTGATCGAGCACTGGTACGGCGAAGGCAATTTCAACCGCACCATGCTCCTGTACATGGACCTGAAGAGCCAGGGTGCCCGGCCCGACCGCTGGGTCCCGGGTCTCGGCGTGGGCGCAGTGCGCGAAGGGCAGCGCCTCTACCTGAGCATCCAGGCGCCCTCGGGCTGGCGCGGACGCATTCACTTCGATTTCGCGCGTCACCGCCGCGTGCTGAATTTCCGGCAAAACTACGCGCGCCTGAACGAATTCCCGGAGTGGTACGTCGTGGACGAAAACACGCTCTACCGCGTGCGTCCTGCTTCCGGCGCCGAGCGCATTTACCTGGGATCGGAATTGATCGCCGGCGTGCCCCTGGAGGCCGGCGACTGGACCATCGAGCCGCTGGGTCCGCCGCCTTACGGGCCCGCCCACGCGCCCAAAGCCGCCGCGCGCTGATTCCGACTGCGCCCGCTCGAAGGCGCTGCCGCAGCGCGCGCGATTTGATGTACCATCAGCCCGGAGTCGCCTATGAATCGCCGCAGCTTCCTGTTGAGCACCCCCGCCTGGATGCCGCGCTCCAGGGCCGCCCAGCGGCCTGATCGCCCCAACATTCTGCTTTGCATCGCCGACGACTGGGCGTGGCCCCATGCCTCCGCTTACCGTGATCCCATCGTTCGAACGCCGGTCTTCGATCGCGTGGCGCGCGAAGGCGTCCTCTTCACGCATGCCTTCTGCGCCGCTCCCTCCTGCACTCCCTCCCGCGCCGCTATCCTCACGGGCCAGGCGCCCCATCGGCTGGAGGAAGGCGGCAACTTATGGAGTTTCTTGCCTGCGAAATTTCCCGCCTACCCCGACTTACTCGAAAAGGCCGGTTACTTTGTCGGATTTACTCGTAAAGGTTGGGGACCGGGTGATTTCAAGGCCGGCGGCCGCCGCCGTAACCCCGCCGGCGACCCATTCAAGAGCTTCGAAGAGTTCCTTTCTCGAGCGCCCGCCGATCGGCCTTTCTGCTTCTGGTTCGGCAGCCATGATCCGCATCGTCCTTACGTGCGTGACTCCGGAGTGAAAGCCGGCCTGAAGCCTGAGGATGTCATCGTTCCGCCCTTCTGGCCGGATGCGCCCGAAGTGCGCCGCGACATCCTGGATTACTACTTCGAGGTCCAGCGCTTCGATCGCGAAGTGGGCGAGTTACTCGCGCTGCTCGAGAAGCGCGGCCAACTCGACAACACGTTGGTGGTCGTCACCAGCGACAACGGTTGGCCCTTTCCGCGCGCCAAGGCCAATCTGTACGACGCCGGTACGCGGATGCCGCTGGCCGTGCGCTGGCCGGTGCGCATTCGCGGCGGACGCACGCTCGACGATTTCGTGAACCTCGCCGACCTCGCGCCCACGTTTCTTGAAGCGGCCGGCTTGAAACCGCTGCCGGAAATGACCGGCCGCAGCCTGCTCGGCCTGCTCACGGGAGGGGAGCAGCCCGGCCGACGCAACGAGGTCTTCCTGGAACGCGAGCGGCACGCCAACGTCCGGCGCGGCGACCTCAGCTACCCGGTCCGGGGCATTCGCACGCGCGACTTTCTTTATCTTCTAAACTTTCGTCCCGATCGCTGGCCGGCCGGCGACCCCGAACTCTACCACTCCGTGGGCCCCTTCGGCGATTGCGATGACGGACCCACCAAGCAGCTCATCCTCGCCCACCGCGAGGAGCCCGAATTCGCGCGCTTCTTCGAACTGGCCTTCGCGAAACGTCCCGCCGAGGAGCTCTACGACCTGCGCAAGGACCCGCATCAGACGGTGAACGTCGCGGGCCGACGCGAGTACGCAGCGATGCAACGCCGGTTGCGCCGGCAATTGGAAGCCTGGATGAAGCAAACCGGCGATCCGCGCGCCACCGTGGACGACGATCGCTGGGACCGCTATCCCTACTTCGGTCCGCCTGCGGCCAGGGAACCTAAATAGCACGCGCACGGCGCTGGATCGGCTTGTCGCCCGGCGGCGCGGGAGTGAACAAGTCGCGCGCGGTGAGCCCCAAGCGGCGCGCCATCTCGAGGCTGTAATCCAGACGTCCGACTTCAGGCCCGTGGATGTTGGAGCCGAAAGAGAATTTGGCGCGCGCCTTGCGCGCCAGCTCGAGGAAGTTCCATGCAGGCAGGCGGTAGCGCGAGTTGATCTCGATGGCCACCCGGTAGCGCACCGCAGCCTCGATGATCTTCTCCATGCGCTCGCGCGTCCACAACGCGGCGTGGTCTTTCTCGAGAACCGCGGGCAGAAAGGTCGGGTTGGCGAGAATGTCAATCGGCTCGCGCCGCATGATTTCGACGTGAAAGTCGGCGTAGCGATCCATGAAGCCCTGCGGATCTTCGATCTGCTTGACGGCCGGAGTCCAGAGTTTGACGAGCGGCGCGTCGCCTGCGTGCGGCCCGGCGATGACGCGCTGAGGAACGGTGAGGGCGTCGGTCAGAACGTAATCCAGCTCGGCGATCAACCGAGCGGAGAAGCAGTCCATCCAATCCAGGCCCTCGGCCTGAATGCCGCGGAAGACGGGCTTGCCCGCCAGCATGTCGAGGTAGCGGCGCAGATCTTCATCCGTGCTGAGCATGCCGCGATAGCCGAGCTCCGGGCGGCCGGCGTGCTCGACGATGCCGAAGCGCACGCCGCGCTGCGCGGAAATTTCGAGGGCCTTTTCCAGGGTGATGCGTTCATCCAGATGAACGTGATAATCAACGAGCGGCAGTTCGTTGGCGGGCAGCGCGGCGCTCATCAGTCCGGCTGCGAACGTGCGGCGTGTCATCCTTCAGGCGCTCCGATGAGTTTCAGCAGCCGGGCGCGCACCGCGCGCGCCCGGCGGGCGTCGGGCGCGACGACCAGGATCGTGTCGTCGCCCGCCACCGTGCCCACAATTTCCGGCCATTCTTCGCGGTCCAGCGCTACAGCCACCGTGTTGGCATGACCCGGCGAGGTCTTCAGCACCACGAGATTCTGAGCCACCCGCGCATCGTGGAGGAATTCGGCCGCCAGTTGAGCCAGCCCGGGTCCGCCTGCCGTTGAGCCGGAGCCGAGCGGCCGATAGCCCTGAGGCGTCTTCACCAAACCGAGCTCGCGAATGTCGCGCGAAAGCGTGACCTGCGTGGTCTCGATGCCCGCGCGCTTCAGCTCGCGAGCCAGCTCCTCTTGCGTGCGAATGGGCCTGGCGCGAATCAGGCGAAGGATCTGACCCTGACGGTAGGCCTTGTTCATGACGTGGCCGTCGCGCTGCGCATCGCCTCCAGCCGGCGGGCAGCGTCCTCTAAAGCGCGCGCGACCGCTTGGGGTCCCGTGCCGCCGTTGATTTCACGCGTTTTCATGCCTTCTGGCGGCGCCAACAAGCGCGCCACCTCGGGGCGGAACTCGGGCGCGAACGCCGCCAACTCTTCCGGCGTCCAATCGCGGGGCGACTTACCCTGCCGCAAGCTTTCCAGCACCAACCGTCCGACCAACTGGTGCGCCTGGTGGAACGGCACGCCCCGGCGCGCCAGCGCCTCGGCCAGATCGGTGGCCACCGTCCAGCTCTGCTGGACCGCTGCGGCGGCCGGCTCCGGCTTCAGCTTCACGCAACGGGCGACCACGGCAGCCATCTCGAGCGAGGCCAGCAGCTCGTCGGCGGCTTCGAACAGCGGCGGCTTGTCTTCCTGCATGTCGCGGTTGTAAGTCATCGGCAGTCCCTTCAGGGTGACGAACAAAGAAGTGAAGCAGCCGAAGACCCGGCCGCATTTGCCGCGGATCAGCTCCAGGGAATCGGGATTCTTTTTCTGCGGCATGAGACTGGAGCCGCTGGTGACTTCGTCGCCCAGCTCCAACCAGCCGAACTCCTCGCTGGAGTAAAGGATCCAATCCTCAGCCAGGCGACTCAGGTGCAGCATGGTCAGGGAAGCGGCGTAGAGAAAATCCAGAATGAAATCGCGGTCCGCCGCCGTGTCCATGCTGTTCGCTGTGGCGCCTTCGAAGCCCAGCTCGCGGGCCAGCGCCTGACGGTCGAACGGAAAGCCGCTGCCGGCCAGAGCGCCCGCGCCCAGAGGGAGCAGGTTCGTGCGACGACGCGCTTCCGTGAAGCGCTCCCAGTCGCGGGCCAGCATTTCGAAGTAGGCCAGCAGATAGTGCGGCCAGAGGACCGCCTGAGCCCGGCGCAGGTGGGTGTAGCCGGGAATCACGGCGTCCGGATACTCGCGCGCCAGATCGAGCAGCGCCGCGGCCAATTCGGCGAGCCGCGCGCGCACGCGGTCAATGTGATCGCGCAGCCAGAGACGCACGTCGAGCGAGACCTGCTCGTTGCGACTGCGGCCGGTGTGGATCTTTTCGGCGAGCGCGCCGGCGCGTTCACGGAGCTTGCGGATCACAAGCGTGTGAACGTCTTCGTCGTCGGCTGCTTCGAAGAAGCCGGGCTGCGCGGCTTCGGCGCGGATGGCTTCCAGGGCGGCGACGATGGCTTCACGCTCCTGGCTCGAGAGGATGCCCGCCTGCTCGAGCACGCGCGCCCAGGCTTGCGAGCCGCGGATGTCGGCTTCCAGCAAACGGCGATCGAAAGCCAGCGAGCCGGAGAAGCGTTCGAAGACTTCCGAAGGGGAGCGTTCGAAGCGGCCGCCCCAGAGCTTCATGCGCGTCTCACTTGCCGGCGACGGCGGCCCGCACACGGACCGGAAGTCCGATCAGGTTGATGAAGCCTTCGGCGTCCTTCTGATCGTAACCGGCGCCCATGGTGAAGCTGGCGATGTCGAGGGCGTAGAGAGAATGCGGCGAGCGGCGGGCGACGGGCTCGATGGTCCCTTTGAACAGCCGCAGCGTAACCTCGCCGGTGACGCTTTCGGATGCTACCTCGAAGAAGGCGTCCAGCGCTTCGCGCAGCGGCGTGAACCAAAAGCCGTTGTAGATGAGTTCCGCGTAGTCCAGCGCCAGGCGCTGCTTGTAATGCATGAGGTTGCGATCGAGCGTGAGCGCTTCCAGTTCGCGGTGCGCGGCCATGATGAGCGTGCCGCCGGGGGTCTCGTAACAGCCGCGGGATTTCATGCCCACGAAGCGGTTCTCCACTAAATCCACGCGGCCGATGCCGTGCTCGCCGCCGATGCGGTTCAGCGTTTCGAGCAGGCTCACGGCGGGCAGACGAACGCCGTCGAGCGCGACGGGCGCGCCTCTTTCGAAGCCGATGGTGATTTCGGCCGGTTGGTCGGGAGCTTCACGCGGGCTGCGGGTGATCATCCAGACGTCGTCGGGGGCGGGATTGGCCGGATCCTCCAGGGGGCCGCCTTCGTGCGAGATGTGCCAGATGTTGCGATCGCGACTGTAGATCTTGGTGGCCGTGGCGGCCACCGGCACGTTGTGGCGCGCCGCGTACGCCAGGGCGTCCTCGCGCGAACGAATCTCCCATTCGCGCCAGGGCGCGATCACGCGAAGCTGCGGGGCGAGGGCTTTGTAAGCCATCTCGAATCGCACCTGGTCGTTGCCCTTGCCCGTGCAGCCGTGGGCCAGGCCGTCGCAGCCGGTGCGCAGCGCGACCTCGACTTGCTTTTTGGCCAGCAGGGGACGCGCGATCGAGGTGCCCAGCAGGTACTTGTGTTCGTAAACCGCGCCGGAGCGCACCAGACGCCACAGGTACTGGGTGACGAACTCCTCGCGCAGATCCTCCACGTAAACTTCCGAGGCCCCGGTGCGCAGGGCCTTCTCCTCCAGACCGGCCAGTTCTTCGTCACCCTGTCCGATGTTGCCGCAGACCGCCACCACCTGGCAGCCGTAGTTTTCGCGCAGCCACGGGATGATCACCGAAGTATCCAGGCCGCCGGAATAGGCCAGAGCGACTTTCTTAGGTTTGTCCATAGCTCAAACTTAGGGATTCTAGCAGGCGGACAGGGAAGACCGCCCGAGCTAATCCAGCATCATCAACAGCAGCGCCTTTTGCGTGTGCAAACGGTTTTCAGCCTGATCGAAGACCGCCGAGCGGGAGGACTCGATGACGGCGTCGGTCACCTCCTCGCCTCGCCTGGCAGGCAGGCAGTGCAGGAAGATGGCGTCGGGGCGCGCCCGCTCGAACAGGACCTCGTTGACCTGATAGGGCTGGAAGACGCGCCGCCGGTGGTCGGCCTCGTTCTCAAACCCCATGCTGGTCCAGACGTCGGTGTAGACGGCCTCGGCGCCGTCCAGGGCCGCAGCCGGATCGGTGGTGATCGTCAGCTCGGCGCCGCAAGCGGCCGCCAGACCGCCTGCGGTGGCCGCGATCTCCGGATGGGGCGCGTAGCCGGGCGGGGTCGCGACGGCGAGGTTGACGCCCAGACGCGGAGCGGTGAGCATCAAGGAGTGAGCGACGTTGTTGCCGTCGCCCACGAAGGCCAGCTTGAGGCCGCGCAACTCCCCGAAGCGCTCCTTGAGGGTGAAGACGTCGGCCAGGGCCTGGCAGGGGTGATACAGATCGCTGAGGGCATTGATGACCGGGACAGCGGACCAGCGGGCCAGCTCCTCGATGGTCTGGTGCGAGAAGACGCGGGCCACGATGCCTTGGGTCCAGCGGTCCAGGTTGCGAGCCACGTCTTTGAGGGGCTCGCGCTCGGCGATGCGGCCATGGGAGAAAACGGCGTCGCCGCCCAACTGCTTGATGGCCAGCTCGAAAGTGAGGCGGGTGCGCAGCGAGGGCTTTTCGAACAGCAGGCTGAGGTAGCGTCCCTCCAGGGCGCGGGCGTAAGCGCCGGGAGAGCGCTTCAGTTTGGCGGTGAGATCCAGCAGGTAGACCAGCTCGTCCTGGGATAAATCCAGGTCCCAGGCGAAGCGGCGCAGGCTCGTCTTGAGGAGGGCGTCAGCGGGCACGAGTGCCTCCTTTGAATTTTTATTCACTAGAATGAATAATCACACATCCGGGCCGCCCCCGTCAAGCCCGGCCCGGCGGGCGGTCGCCCGGGGCTGGTAGACTGGAAAAGTCTGTCGGATGTCTTCTTGGTTCCCCGCTCTCGGATGCCTGATCGCGGCGCTATGGGCCTGCGCGCAGACGGCGGCGCCGCCGGCCAAACCCGCGGCTCCCGCCGAGCCGCAACCGCGTCCTCGCCTGGGGGCTGCGGCGCAGCGCAACGAAAACATTCAGGTCCACCGCATTGACAACGACGCCATCAAGGAAGCCAACATCCGCCTGGGGGCCAACGTCACCTTCCTGGCCGAGATCCCGGCGACGGCCAACTTCTACGCGGCGGATCACGGGCGGCCGGCGGCCGAGTTGCCCCTGGTCGCGCCGCGGAGCACCCAGCCGGAGTGGCACGGGGAGCTGTATCAGTGGCACCAGAACAGCGTTTTCAACGCCCGCACGTTCTTTCAGGTCGGTCCGGTCAAGCCATCTCGCCGCAACCATTACGGCTGGCGGGCGACGGGAAGCGCGGGCGCGCTGGGGCATCTGACGCTGGGCGGCGGGCAGCGCAAGATTCGCGGCATGGTCAACGGCAACGTGCTGGTTCCTCTGGCCGGCGAGCGCACGCCGCTGGCCACGGATCCGGCGGTGCGCGCGCTGATCAGCCGCTGGCTGGAGGCCTATCCCCCGGAGCTGCCCAACCGTCCGGACTTCGATCCGCGCGCGCTGAACACCAATGCGCCCCAGCGCGTGGATGAGACCGACGCCGAGATGCGACTGGATCGCGACACGGGCGGGCGCGGCCGGCTGTTCCTGTTCCACGCGCTGAGCCGGCAGCGGGAGTCGGCCTTCCAGCTTGTGGCGGGTCAGAATCCCGACACCGACATTCACGCTCACCGCACGCGGCTCACCTGGCGCGGCAATGTTTCGAGGGAGACCACGGCGGCGCTGGGTTTCGCGTTCCAGCGCACGCGTTCCTGGCTGCGCCCTGAGCCCCGGGCTGTGGGGCCGCGCATCCGCATCGGCTTTCAGATCGAAGAACTGGGGCCGGACAGCATGTTCCCCATTGACCGGGCCGAGAACAGCTTTCGCTGGGCGGCGCTGGTGGTGAGGCGCTCGGCCGGCGGGCGGCACGAGCTGAGCTGGGGAGGCGATCTGACGCGCGTGCAGTTGAACGGCGTGGAGAGCAACAACCAGCGCGGCTATTTCCAGTTCACAAACAACTTCGGGCGGACGGCGGTGGAGAACTTCCGCCTGGGTACGCCGAGCATGTATGAGGTGACCATCGGCGAGCTGGCGCGCGGGTTTCGAAACTGGCGTGTGAACGCGTTCTTCGGAGATAAGTGGAACGCGACGGCGAACCTTCAGATTTACCTGGGCCTGAGATACAACGCGGTGACCGCTCCGGTGGAGGTTCACGGTCTGGACCGTATCCCTTACCGCTGCGACGGCAACAACTTCAGCCCGCGCGTGGGGCTGGCTTGGCGCTGGGGCGGCGGCTGGACGCTGCGCACGGCCTACTCGGTATCCTTCGGCGAGATCCTGCCGGTCACCTATCAGCAGATTCGCAACAACCTGCCGCACGTGCGCTATGTGCAGGTTCAGAATCCTGACGTGCTGGATCCGCTGCGCGGCATCAACCTGCGCGATGCCAACGGGCGCAGTTCGCCCACGCTGCTGGCGCCGGACCTGGTGGCCCCTTACGCCCACCAGTACAACCTGGGTTTGGAGCGCGTCTTCGGCAGACGCTCGCTGCTGCGCGCCGCCTATATCGGCAGCCGCTCGATCAAACTGCTGAACGCCTTCATCATGAACCGCGCCGAGCCCGTGCCCGGCATTCCGCTGACGACCGCGACGGTGGACCAGCGGCGGCCGGATCCGCGCTTCTACGAAGTGCGGCAGGTGGTCAATGCGGGCATCGCGTATCTGGACGCGGCTCAACTCAGCCTGGAGCTGCCGCTGGAGCGCGGGGTGACGGCCGGGGTCCGTTACACGTTCGGCAAGGCGATTGACGAAGGCGTGGACTACTCCTCGACCGCGGCCAACGCCGATATCCTGCGGGGCCGCAGTCAGTGGCAGTACGAGCAGTTGCGCGATCGCCGGGGCCTGAGCAACTTCGACTCGCCGCACGCGCTGGAGCTGCATGCGGCCTGGCAGTTGCCTTCTCCGGGCGGCGTGCGTGGCGGGTGGGGATGGCTGCTGAAGGGCTGGCAGATCGCGGGTGCGGCGCTGTTGAAGTCGGGCACGCCCTTCACCCTGTACGTCGGATCGGACGCTCCGGGCTTCGGCAATGTGGACGGCGGGCCGAGCGATCGCCCGCACATCGTGGATCCCTCGATTCTGGGGCGCACGGTGGATGATCCCAACACCTCGACGAGTATCCTGCGGCGGGATCGCTTTGCGTTCATTCGGCCCGGGGAACATCGGGGCAACCTGGGGAGGAACACGTTCCGCAAGGACGGCATCGCGAATGTGAACCTCTCGGTGAGCAAGCAGTGGCAGTGGAACGGGCGGCGCGAGTGGACCTGGATTCTGCGGGGCGAGGCGTACAATGTGGGGAATCATCCGCAGTTCGACGAGCCGCAGCGCAACCTGAGTTCGCCCTCGTTCGGGCAGATCACGAACACCTTGAACTACGGTCGGGTGCTGCAACTGGGGTTGCGCGTGATTCTTTAGCTCGTCCCAGCCGCGGGTGAGGCGCACGCGCGCTTGCCGGCGATTTGCCAGTCGGTGAAGGGGGAGCGGGCGCCGCGGATGCGAACGTTGATCAGGTAGGGCGTCTCGGAAGCCAGCGCGCGCCTGAGGGCGGGCGCGATCTGCTCGACAGTCTCGACGAGTTCTCCTCCGCCGCCACAGGCCTGCATGATGAGGTCGTAGCGCGTCGGACGCAGCTCGCAGGCGACGGTTTCCTGCGAGCCGCCGGTTTCGCGCTGAAGTTCGCGCTCGATGCCCCAGCCGGCGTCGTTGCCCACGATGATGATTACCGGCAGGCGGTGGCGAACGAGAGTGTCGAGTTCGGCCAGGTAGAAGCCGAGCGCGCCGTCGCCAATGATCAACACCACGGGTTCTCGGGGATGAGCGAGTTTCAGCGCCACGGCATTGGGCAGCGCCGCTCCGATCGTGCCGAGCGGTCCCAGACGCACCCAGCCGCCGGCCCGCAGAGCGGGAAGATAGGCGCGTCCCCAGTGGCAGAAATCTCCCCCGTCCCAGGAATAGAGCACGTCGGTCGGCAGGAAGCGGCGCAGCTCCCGAAAGAGCGCCAGCGGGTGCATGGGCGGCTCAGCCAGGTCAGCCAGTGACTCCAGGCGCTCGCGCCACTGGCGATCGAGCTTGCGGACGTGCTCGAGCCAGGGTCGCGCGGGCCGGCGCCGGGGTCCCAGCACGTCGAGAAAGGCGCGCAAGGCGGCGCCGACATCGGCGCAGAGACCCACCTCCAGGCGCCGATTCATGCCCAGTTCCGGCGGATGAATATCCACCTGGATCATGCGCGCCGCAGGGGAGAACAGGCGCGAACCGCCGAAGGCCAGCCGGTAATCCAGACGCTTGCCCAGCACGAGGATGACGTCGGCCTGCTCAAAAGCAGCCAGGGCGGCGCGATTCAGGGCCGGGTCGGCGTAGCCCATAGCGAGGGGATGATCGTCGGGAATCACGCCCCGCGCCATGGTGATCGTCCACACCGGCAGGGAAGTTCGTTCGGCGAACTCGACGAGCTCGCGCTCGGCGTGCGCCCACCAAACGCCGCTGCCGGCAATGACGACCGGGCGCTCTGCGCTTTCAAGCAGCGTTAGGGCGCGCTCGACCTCGCGAGCATCGGGCGCGGGCGCCGCAGGGGCCGGGGCCTCCGGCAGGGCTACCTGCTCATCCACCGTGGAGCGAAACAAATCCACGGGGATTGTCAGATGCGCCGGGCCCGGGCGACCGGCCACCGCCTCGGCAAACGCCCGCCTGAGATAGAAGCCCAGGTCCGCGGCGCGCGGCGGCTGCGCGGCCCATTTCACGATCGGGCGGACGATGCCGGGTTGGTCCAGCTCCTGGAACGCCTGGCGATCGGCCAGCGTGCCGGGACGCGCTCCGCTGACGGCGATGAGAGGGCTGGCGGCTTGAAAAGCGGTGGCAATGCCGGTGAGGGCGTTGGTGTGGCCGGGGCCGCCGGTGACCATCGCCAGAGCCGGGCGTCGGTGCAAGCGCGCCCAGACGTCGGCGGCATGTGTGGCGGAGGATTCGTGACGCACGTCCACGATGCGCAGCCCGCGCCGCGCGGCCTCGATGAGCACTTCATTGAGATGATCGCCGACCAGTGTGAAGATTTCCGTCAGGCCCAGCGCTCGCATGGCGGCGACGAAGATCTCGGCCCCGGTCGGCATCGCCGAGTCATCGTACAACAACTCCAGGGGAGCGGTCGCCGCGGGTCGGGAAGGTGAAGTCCCAAGAGCGTCGGGCGCAGGAGAGAACAGCGGTGGGCAACGCGCCGGGATAGGCTACGGGGGCATGTGCGGACGAAGGGACTTTCGCGCAGCCGTCGGCTCGTCTTTCGCGCCCTGACGGGCCCCGCGGATCCCGGTTTCATGGCGCCGGGCAATGCTTCTGAGCCAGTCGGTAAAGGCAGCCACTGCGGGGGAATGGTATTTGCGGCGCATGCGGGCGTAGCCGATACGGCGCACGGGCTCGCCCGCCAGGGGCACGATCGCACAGCCGTGCGTGCGACTGGCGGCCATGGCGGGCAGTAAGCTGGCGCCGAATCCTGCCGCCACCAGCGAACGGATGCTTTCGAGCTGGTCGGACTCGAAGACCGCCGCGGGCATCAAGCCGGACCGCCCGCACAAGGCGATCACTTTCTGACGAAAGCAGTGGCCTTCGCGCAGCAGCAGCAGCGGCAGCTCGCGCAACTGACGGGGATCCACTTCGGCCTGGCGGGCCAGGGGGTGTTCGGGAGGCAGAATCGCGAAGAGCGGCTCGCGCAGAATCTCGGCACAAACGACGTCAGGCTGACGCAACGGGAGGCCGACCACCGCCACGTCCAGATCGCCTTCGCGGAGTCCTTGCACCAGCCGATCGGTCAGGTTCTCGACCAGGCGAAGTTCGACCTCCGGAAAGCGACGGCGGAACTGCGGCAGTCGGTCGGCCAACCAATACGGCAGCACGGTGGGGATGGCGCCGACGGAAAGGCGGCCGCACACCTTGCGACTCAAAGCCTGCAAACACTGGCGCGCTTCCGAGACTCCGCGCAGCAGCTCCCGGGCGTGCTGAAGCAGCAGCTCGCCGGCGGCGGTAAGGCGCACTCCGCGTCCGAGCCGCTCGAAGAGCGGGACGCCGAGGGATTCTTCCAGCCGCTGGATCTGGAGCGAGAGCGTGGGTTGGGCGATGCCCAGTTCGGCGGAGGCGCGAGTAAAGCCTCCGGCCGCCGCCACGGCGACGAAGTAGCGGAGCTGGCGCAGATCCATGGAATCCATAGAAAGAAACAATACCAAAAATAGAATCCATTGCATTGCTCGATAAGGCCGAGCGGCCTAGCATGGGGATAGCGAACTCAGATCGCCACCCGAACAGGAATTCAGGAGGAGGTATGTTTCTGCGCATTGACCGACTGCAAATCGAAATGCCGCATCCCAAGCAAGCCGATCCGCGGGCGGCCGCCAACGTGCAGGAGTTGCTCGGCGGACGGTTCGGCGAGATGTCCACGTTGATGAACTACATGTACCAGTCCTTCAACTTCCGTCATCGCGAGAAGCTGCGTCCCTTCTACGAGCTGATCGCCAACATCGCGACCGAGGAGCTGGGGCACATCGAGCTGGTCTCGGCGACCGTCAACCTGCTGCTGAACGGCCCGCGTCGCGACTTCGATGGCTCGGAGGATCCGGCGACCTCGCCCTGGAAGAACTTGCCGGCGGGCGCCAACCCGCACCACTACATCGTCACCGGGCAGGCGACGCTGGTGGGCAACTCCCTGGGTCAGCCCTGGCGCGGGGACTACGTGTTCTCCTCAGGGAACCTGATCCTGGATCTGTTGCACAATTTCTTCCTGGAAAACGGCGCGCGGCTGCAAAAGCTGCGCGTGTACGAGATGACGGATAACCCGACGGCGCGAGAGATGCTGGGCTATCTGTTCGTGCGCGGGGGCGTGCACGCGCTGGCCTACGCCAAGGCGCTCGAGGAACTGACCGGGGTGGATCTCAAGAAGATGCTGCCCATCCCGAACATTCCGAACTCGCACTTCCCCGAGGCGCGCAAGTTCGAGGAGCGCGGCGTACATCGTTTCCTGTACCGGTTCAGCACGGAGGATTACAAGCAGCTCTCGGCGCTTTGGACGGGGACGCACCCGCAGGACGGTCAGGGCTTGCAGGTCGTAGACGGACCGCCGCAGGGGGGCGACTTAGCGGATTTGGCCGGGATCGCCTCCAGCTTCGCACCGCAGTACGCACCGCAGGAAATTTACGAGATCGCTCAGAAGTTGTATCAGAGGGCCAAGTAAAGTGAATCTCAGAGCCCCGGCGCGCAGGCCGGGGTCGCAAGGCAAGGCTCGAGAGCGGGCGTCGGAAGGGCGGCGCCGACAGATTGCGCCCCGCCGGCGCCCGTTTTTGTTTCCCGCGTGGGTCCGGCAACTCGTTTTGCCCGCCTGCCGCGTACTACAATCGCAAGCATGAAAACCATGCTCTGGCTGCCGCTGGCGGCGCTGGCCGCCGCGCAAACGGACTTCGATCTGCTGCTCAAAGGCGGGCATGTGATTGACCCGAAGAATCAAATCAACGCGCGCCGGGACGTGGCTATCAAGGACGGGCGCATCGCGGAAGTGGCGGCCGACATTCCGGCTTCGCGCGCGCTGAAGGTTGTGGATGTCGCGGGCCTGTACGTGACGCCGGGATTGGTGGACATTCACGTGCACGTCTACGCCGGCACCGGCATGCGCAACGCTTACTGCGGGGACCTGAGCGTCTACCCGGACGGACACACCTTCCGCAGCGGGGTAACCACGGTGGTGGACGCCGGCAGCGCGGGCTGGCGCAATTTCCCGGACTTCAAGGATCGCGTGATTGACCGCGCCCGCACGCGGGTGCTGGCGATGCTGAACATCGTCGGACGGGGCATGGGCGGCGGCAAGATCGAGCAGGATGTCTCGGACATGGATCCTAAAGCCACCGCCGAAACAGCGCGGCGCTACAAAGATCTGGTGGTGGGGATCAAGACCGCGCACTACGCAGGTCCGGACTGGACGGCGGTGGATCGCGCCGTGGAAGCCGGGAAACTCGCCGGCCTGCCGGTGATGGTGGATTTCGGCAGCTTCCGGCCCGAGCGTCCCTTCCAGAAGCTGGTGCTGGAAAAGCTGCGGCCGGGCGACATCTACACGCACACCTACCTGGCGGCGGTTCCCATGCTGGGCGAGGAAGGCGAAGTGTTGCCCTATCTGTTCGGGGCGCGCAAGCGCGGCGTAATCTTCGATCTGGGGCACGGCGGCGGCAGCTTCGTCTTTCGGCATGCGGCGCCCGCCATACGGCAGGGCTTTCCACCGGACACGATCTCGACGGACCTGCATGTGGGCAGCATGAACGCGGGCATGAAGGACATGCTGAACGTGATGTCGAAGATGCTGAACCTGGGGATGCCGCTGGAAGAGGTGATCCTGCGTTCCACCTGGCGACCGGCGCAGGTGATTCATCGTGAGGAACTGGGCCACCTGTCGCCCGGCGCGGTGGCCGACGTGGCGGTGTTGAATCTGCGCAAGGGGAACTTCGGATTTGTGGACGTTTACGGCGCGCGCCTGCGCGGCTCGTTGAAGCTGGAGGCCGAACTCACTCTGCTGGACGGGCGAGTGGTGTGGGATTTGAACGGGTTGACGCGCGAGGACTGGAATCGGTTGCCGCGTGATTACGGCAGGCAGGGCGATCCACGCTGGGATGGTACTCTGGGCGGTTCAGCGCCGCGGCGGAAGTAAAGGCGGGCCGGTTGCGGGTCGTGCTATCCTGACGGTTTACCCTGGTAGAGGAGCGGAGGCCATCAGTAGGCGGGCCGGTGGTTCCGGGACGCTCCGGAGGCTCGCTCGAAAGGGGCTTCGAACCGCGCTGTGTGATCGCTGAGGGGCGCGGGAATCCGCCGAAATCGCCGCGTACAGCGGTCGCCGCGGCGGTTGGGGGGACCGGCTAATACCGGCTCACTGTCATCCGTGGGGAACGGATGGAGCGCTACCGAGGTTTGCCTCGCGCCTGCGTTCGCCATCCGCTGAATCTTTATGAACGTTTTCGAGCTGACGCGGGCACTCATCGAGATTCCCTCCGTCACGGGCGAGGAGAAGCAAGTCGGGTTGTATCTTCTGGAGCGGCTCGGCGAGCTGGCGGCGCGCACGGGCGGCGTGGTCGAACGCATGGAGGTCGAGCCCGAGCGCTTCAACGTGCTCGCGGTTTGGGGCGAGCCTCGGGTGACTCTTTCCACGCACATGGACACTGTGCCGCCCTTGCTTGCTGTGCGTGAGGACGAGGAGTTCATTTGGGGACGCGGAGCTTGCGACGCCAAAGGGATCGTGGCAGCGATGATCCGGGCGGCCGAAGATCTGGCGACGGAAGGCGTGCGCGGCTTCGCGCTGCTGTTCGTGGTGGGCGAGGAGCGCAACAGCGCGGGGGCGCTGGCGGCGGCTCGCGCCGGTCGCGGTTCGCGCTGGCTCATCAATGGGGAGCCGACGGAAAACAAGCTCGCTGTGGGATCCAAGGGCGCGCTGCGCTACGAAGCCGAAGCGCGGGGTCGTATGGCGCACTCGGCCTACCCGGAACTCGGTGAATCGGCCATCGAGAAATTGCTCGATTTTCTGGCTGACATTCGCAGCTTGAAGATGCCGGACGATCCTCTGCTGGGCCCCGGGACGCTGAACATCGGTACGATCGCGGGCGGGCGCGCCCCGAACGTGATTCCGGACGAAGCGCGGGCCGAAATCATGGTCCGCTTGGTTTCGGATCCGGATCCCATTCGGGAGGCTTTCCGGCGCGCCGCGGCGGGCCGGGTGGAACTGCGCGAAGTCCTCATGGTTCCGGCAGTGAGGCTGAACACGCTGGACGGGTTCCCGACCACAGTGGTGGCCTTCACGACCGATATTCCGGCCTTCGGCGGAGCGTGGGGATCTCCGTTCCTGATCGGGCCGGGAACCATTCATGTCGCGCACACGCTGGAGGAGCGCGTGGCGAAAGCGGATCTGACGGCCGCGGTCGAGATTTACAAGGCCATGGTGAAGAGGCTTCTCGCAAGAAAGGAACAGTGATGCAAGGGAAAATTGAAGTGGGCATTCTGGGAGCCACCGGCATGGTGGGGCAGAACTTCATCAAGTTTCTGGAGGGGCATCCCTGGTTCGAGGTGAAGTGGCTGGGCGCCAGCGATCGCTCGGCGGGGAAGAAGTACGCGGAAGCGGTAGCCTGGCGGCTGGACGGCGTGATGCCGGAGAGGGTTCGCGACCTGATGGTCGAAGAATGCCGGCCGGGAAATGCGCCGCGCCTGCTGTTTTCGGCCATGGACGCTTCGGTGGCCACCGAGATCGAGCAGGCGTTTGCGCACGCGGGCCACTTCGTGGTTTCCAACTCGAAGAACCACCGCATGGATCCCGACGTGCCGTTGCTGATTCCGGAGATCAATCCGGATCATCTGAAGCTGGCCGAAGTGCAGCGGCGGCGACGCGGCTGGCGCGGCCTGATCGTGACGAATCCGAACTGCACGACGGTGGTGTTGACGATGGCTCTGGCCCCGCTGAAGCCGTTCGGCATCACGCGGGTGATCATGACCTCGATGCAGGCGATTTCGGGCGCGGGCTATCCGGGCGTGCCGGGCATGGACATCAACGCGAACGTCATTCCGTTCATCGGAGGCGAGGAAGAGAAGGTCGAGGCGGAGCCGCTGAAGATCCTCGGCGCGCTGGAGGGCGAAGAGGTCCGGCCGCTGGCGGCGCGGATCAGCGCGCATTGCAATCGCGTGCCGGTGACCGAGGGACACACCGAGACGATCTCGGTGGAGCTGAGCGCGAAGCCGTCGCTGGAGGAGCTGGCGGCAGCCTTCGCAGGATTTCGCGGCGTCCCGCAGGAACGCGGGTTGCCCAGCGCTCCGGCGCGGCCGGTGATCGTCATGCAGGAGCGCGACCGCCCGCAACCGCGGCGGGACGTCGAGAGGGAACGCGGCATGAGCGTGTTTGTCGGGCGGTTGCGGCCCTGCCCGGTCCTGGACTATAAGTTCGTGGCCCTGGGACATAACACGGTGCGCGGAGCGGCGGGCGCGGCGGTGCTGAACGCGGAGCTGATGTACTCGGAGGGCTTGCTGGAAACATGATCGTGATGAAGTTCGGCGGCACGTCGGTGGAATCCGCCGAAGCCCTGCGCCGCGTGGCGGGGATCGTGCGCGAGCGGCTGGAGCGCAGACCGGTGGTGGTCGTCTCGGCGATGGGCAAGACGACCAACAGCCTGCTAGCGACGGCTTCCGATGCGGCGGCCGGACGCCGCGAGCAGGCTCTGGAGCGGCTGGCGGAGCTGCGCGAATTCCACATGCGGGAGGGGCTGCCGGCGGCCGCAGAAGAGGAACGCGCTGCGTTGGAGGCTTTCATCGAGGAGCAGTTCCGCGAGCTGGCGGAGCTGGTGCGCGGGCTGGCGGTGCTGGGCGAACTCACGCCGCGTTCGCTGGATGCGGTGGCCAGCTACGGGGAGCGGCTGTCGTCGCGGATCCTGGGCGCCGCCCTGCGCGGCCAGGGCGTGCCCGGCGTGGAGCTGGACGCACGCCGGTTGATCGTGACGGACCGTCGCTTCACTCAGGCCGCGCCCCTGTACCAGCAGACCTATGCGCGGCTGAAGGAGATGATTCCGCCGCTGGTTCGCGAGAAGGTCGTGGTGTTGGGGGGCTTCATCGGGGCGACGGAAGACGGGGTCACGACGACGCTGGGGCGCGGGGGGTCGGATTTCACGGCTTCGCTGGTGGGAGCGGGGCTGGAAGCCGAAGAGATCCAGATCTGGACGGACGTGGACGGCATGCTGACGGCGGATCCCAATCTGGAGCCGGAGGCCCGCCGGGTGAAAACGCTGTCCTTCGCCGAGGCTGCGGAACTGGCGTACTTTGGCGCTAAAGTTCTCCATCCGGCGACCGTGCTTCCCGCGGTGGAAAAGAACATCCCGGTGCTCATCCTGAATTCTCGGAGGCCGGAGGTTACCGGCACGCGCATCGTGGCCGATTCGGTAGCCTGCCGGAACCCGGTGAAGTCCATCGCCTGCAAGCGCCGCATCACGGTGGTGGACATTCATTCGACGCGCATGCTGATGGCCTACGGGTTCCTGCGTCGCATTTTCGAGGTGTTCGATCGTTGCGAGACGGCGGTAGACCTGCTGGCCACCTCGGAAGTCAGCGTGTCGCTCACCATTGACAACGCGGGGCGGCTGGAGGAGATCTGCCGGCAGTTGCGCGAGTTCGCCGAGGTGGGGGTCGAGCAGAATCAGGCGATCATCTGTCTGGTGGGGGACAATCTTCGCTACACGCCGGGGATTGCGGCGCGGGCCTTCGGCGCGCTGGCGGAGGTCAATGTACGGATGATCTCCCAGGGGGCTTCGCTGCGCAACCTGAGCCTGGTGGTGGCCGACGAAGATGCGCCCCGGGCGGTGCGGGCGTTGCACCGGGAGTTCTTTCAGGAGCTGGATCCCAGAGTGTTCGAATGAGAAGCAGGCGGAGGGCCGGGACCGGCGGAGTGCAGCGCTTCACCGGCGGCCTGCCGAGCGGCGGAGCGGGAGGTCAGGATGCATCTGGCGATCGTGGGATACGGCAAGATGGGGCGGCTGATCGAACAGTTGGCCCCTCAGTACGGCTTTGAAGTCGCCCTGAAGCTGGATGAGTTCAACAACGCCGACTTCAGCGGCATCAACCCGGAGAACTTCCGCGACGTGGACGTGGCGGTGGAGTTCTCGACGCCGGAAGCGGCAGTGGGGAATATCGAGCGGATCGCGGCGCTGGGGGTGAACCTGGTGGTGGGGACCACGGGCTGGCTGGCGCAACTGGATCACGTCCGTGCGGTGGTGCAGCGCGCGAACATCGGTTTGGTTTGGAGTCCTAACTATTCGGTGGGCATGAACGTGTTCTTCCGGCTGGCGGCGGAAGCCGCGCGCCTGCTGGCGGAGCAGGAAGAGTACGGGGCCTGGGGCTGGGAGATTCACCATGCCGCCAAGAAGGATGCGCCTTCGGGGACGCTGCTCAAGCTGGTCGAGGAGATGAAGAGGGCGGGCTACGCGCGGCCGATTCACGTCAGCTCGACGCGCGCCGGCCGGCATCCGGGAGCGCACGAAATCGGCTTCGATTCCGAGGCCGACACCATCACGCTGCGCCACACGACGCGCAATCGCGAGGGGTTCGCGCGGGGCGCGCTGCGAGCCGCGCAGTGGGTGATCGGCAAGAAAGGGCTTTACGAATTCAGCGAGATCCTTTGGGGGGAATGAGCGATGTTCACGGGTTGCGGCACGGCATTGGTAACGCCGTTTACCAAAGATGCTTCTCTGGATGAACCGGCGCTGCGGCGCCTGGTGCGGCGGCAGGTGGAGGCGGGTGTTGATTTCCTGGTCCCCTGCGGCACGACGGGCGAGAGTCCGACGCTCACGCGAGCCGAGCACTTGCGCGTGGTGGAGATCACGCTGGAAGAGGCGCAGGGGCGCGTACCGGTGCTGGCGGGTTGCGGGGGCTACAACACCCGAGAAGTGATCGAACTGGCCCGGGAGCTGGCGGCGATGGGAGTTCAGGGCCTGCTGTCGGTGACGCCTTACTACAACAAGCCCACGCAGGAGGGACTTTACGAACATTACAAGGAGATCGCCGCAGCGACGTCCTTGCCGATCGTGGTCTACAGCGTGCAGGGGCGCACGGGCGTGAATGTGGAACCCGCCACCGTGCGACGACTGGCGGAAATTGACAACATCGTGGGCATCAAGGAGGCTTCGGGCAACATCGCGCAGATGGCTTCCATCCTGCGGCAGGTTCCCGAGCGCTTCGTGGTCCTCTCGGGCGATGACGCAGTGACGCTGCCGCTGATGGCGCTGGGCGGCCGCGGCGTGATCTCCGTGGTTTCCAACCAAATCCCTGCGGAAATGACGCGGCTGGTGCGGCTGTGTCTGGAACAAGATTTCGCTGCGGCGCGCAAGCTGTATTACAAGTACTTGCCTTTGATGGAGGTGAACTTCATCGAATCCAACCCCATCCCTGTGAAGGCGGCTCTCAGTTTGCTGGGACTGATCGAGCCGGTGTGGCGACTGCCGCTGACGCCGCCCAAGCCGGAGAATTGGAGTCGGATCGAACGAGTGTTGGTGGAAGTCGGTCTGCTGGAGGTGCGCCAGGCCCGTGTTCGAAGCTGAAATCGAACGACTCTACGAAGAGAAGCCGGAACGTTACGAGGAGGAGCACTTCCGGCTGTTCGAGCGCTTCAAGGAAGCCCTGAACCAGGGGCGCATCCGCGCCGCCGAGCCCGACCCGAGCTCGCCGAGCGGCTGGCGAGTGAACGCCTGGGTGAAGAAGGGCATCCTGCTCGGCTTCCGCATGGGCGCTCTGGTCGACATGAGCGTGGATCGGGCCCGGCAACCGTTCTTCGACAAAGCCACGTGGCCGGTGAAGCGCCTGGGAGTCGAAGACGGCGTGCGCATCGTGCCCGGGGGATCGAGCATCCGCGACGGCTGCTATGTAGGGCGGGGCGTCACCTGTATGCCGCCGATGTACATCAACGCGGGAGCCTACGTGGGTGAGGGGACGATGGTGGACTCGCACGCGCTGGTGGGGAGCTGCGCGCAGGTCGGACGCAACTGCCACATCTCGGCGGGCGCGCAGATCGGCGGCGTGCTGGAGCCGGTAGGCGCGTTGCCGGTCATTATCGAAGACGAAGTACTGGTGGGCGGCAATTGCGGCGTCTATGAGGGCACGGTGATCAAGCGGCGCGCGGTTCTGGGCGCCGGAACGATACTGACGCGCTCCACGCCGGTTTACGATCTGGTGCGGGGTGCGCTCTACACGGCAAGCGAGGAGCAACCGCTGGTGATTCCTGAGGAGGCGGTGGTGGTTCCCGGAGCGCGGGCCGTCACGCGCGGGCCGGGCCGGGATTGGGGCCTCGCGCTCTACACGCCGGTGATCGTGAAATACCGCGACCAGCGAACCGACGCCCGGCTCCAACTGGAGGAGTTGCTGCGCTAAGCTCGCCTCTGATGGAGGCCCGCAGTGCTTTGCCGGAGCACGGCTGGAAAGCGCGTCTGCGCCGGATGATGGAGCCGCCGCGGCCGCTGATTCACAATCCCCGGGAGCCGATCCTCGGAGAGCTGGGACGCTGGAATCTCTACATCGGCGGGGCGGGGGCAACCGTGCCGGGCTACGTGAATCTGGACATCGTCGCCGCGCCGGGGGTGGACGTGGTGGCCGACGCGGAGCAGTTACCCTTCCGTTCCGATATCTTCCAGCGCATCGAGTGTGACGCCGTGCTGGAGCACGTGCGGCGTCCCGAACTCGTTCTGCGCGAGATCGAGCGCACGCTGGCCCCCGGCGGTTTCGCGCACATCGTAGCGCCGTTTTGCCATCCTTTCCACGCGTACCCGCACGATTACCACCGCTTCACGCCGGAGGGCCTCAAGCTGCTGGTAGGAGATCTGGAAGTGGCGGCCGAGGGCTGGCGCACGGGGCCGACGGCGACGCTGTTGGTCTTCCTGCTGGAGTACGTGAAGCTGTGGCTGCCGTGGCGGGCCTGGCGCGTGCTGGTGCACGGCGTGCTGGGCTGGCTGCTGTTTCCCCTGCGGTATCTGGACCGGCTGCTGCTGAAGTCGCCGCGCGCGGGACGGATGGGAAATCATTACTACCTCTGGTTGCGCAAGAGGGCTTGAGTTACTGCGGCAGCAGGACGAGCCGATGGCGCGCGTGTTTCTCGACGGCCTTGCGCGTGAACAGCAGCGGAGCGTAGCGGCCTTCGGCCCACAGGGCCAGTAAGTCGGAATAATGCGGACTGGCCGGTTGCCCGGATTGGCCCGGCGCGTTGGTAAACACGGACCGGTCCCAATCCGCCAGATCCACGATGTGGCGATAGGAAGCCCCGCTCTGCTGCCGGAAGTTCGCGCCTCCCGTAGCGTTGGGAGTGTGCCCGTCGCCGCCGCGTTCGAGAGGACCGAGATCGAAGAGCCGCCGCCTCTCCTCATCGGTGGCCAGCGGATGCCGGAACCGCGCGGTGTGCAAGCGCCCCCAGCGCCACGCGCTCAGGTCCTTGCCCAACAGTTCGCGGCCCCGCTCGAGGGCGGCTGTCAGAGCTTCTTCCAGGATGCGACGGCGGGCTTCGGGGGATAGGTCTCTGAGCCTCTGGAGGAGCGCGGGGAGTCCCAGATTCCGGGCCACCCAATCGCGGTCTTTAGGCGCGACTTCCGCGGCGGCCACGCGCGACGGCAGCTCGCTGGACCACAACTCGAACAGAGCCGCGGCGGCGGAATCGCGATGCAGCACGCAGTCCCAGGATTTCAGCATGCGCACTTCGGGTCGGTCGCTCTCGGGAAGCATCGCGGTCAAGGCGCGCGCGGGCAGCGAGGTCTCGTCGTGCTGGAGCCGCTCGAAGTCGCGAATCGTGAACCTGCGGCTCCCGGAGAGGACTTCGGCGATGCGCTGATAGCGGAAGGGGGCCGCGAATTCGAATCCCACCCGGTGGGGATAACCCTCCGGCAGGATCTTGTGGTTGGCCGTGGCGATCCAACCGCGGCCGGGATTGTAGACTTGCGGCAATTCGGCGAGCGGCAGGAAGCCTTCCCACTCGTAGCGTCCGGTGTGGCCAGGCACGGGCAGCAGGCCGGTCCAGCTCCTGCGGATGGGAACCAGCCCGGCGGCGACCCAGCCGATGTTGCCGTCCACGTCGGCGTAAACGTAGTTGAGGGCCGGGAGCTTCGCGCGCTCCATGGCCTGAAGGAACTCCGACCAGTTGCGCGCGCGGGCCAGCGAGAGGGAGCCCAGATAGCCCGCTGTGCCCGGTTCCGCGCCTGCCCACCGCAAGGCGACGGCGACGCCGCGCGCAGGATCCTCCCAGATGACGGGGCCGTGATGCGTGAACTTCAGCTCCGCTTCAGCCGCAGCAGCATCGCGCACGGGAATTCGTTCTCGCTCGACGTGCATCCGCCGCCAGCGGCCCCGGTCGAGATAGCGAAGCGGATCCTTGGGATCGGTGCGCTCCACGTAGAGATCGGCTTGATCGAAGCCGTTGATGGTGATGCCCCAGGCGATGCGGTCATTGTGGCCGGTGGCTACGCCGGGAACGGCGGGTTCGCCGGCGCCGATCACGTTCCATCCGGGCGCGACCAAATGCACGACGTAGCGCAACGAAGGCAGCAGCAGGGGACGGTGCGGATCGTTCGCCAGCAGAGGTTTGCCGGTTGCGCTCAAAGCGCCGCCGACCGCCCAGTTGTTGCTGCCCTCATCGCGGTAGAAGATCGGGACCGAGACGGCCGCGCGCCACGTAGCGAGCACGTGCGGGCCCAGCGGCTCGAGCGAGAGTTCCGGATCCAGGCCGAGGCGCACGGGCGGGTCCGTGGGCAGGTACTTCATGGCGGCGTCCACGCCCAGCCGTCGCACCATCTCCGCGCGCGCGAGTTCCTGGGAGGGATTCCGCGTCATCAACAGCCCGGAGATGCGCAGCAGGCAGTCTTCGGCTCGCCAGCGCCCGGGGCGGAAGCGCAGCAGTTGGAATTCGATGGGCAGGCGGTCACCCAGGAGCTCGACGTAAGCGTTGACGCCGCGAGCGAAGGCTTCGCAGATGGAGCGCGCATCGGGAGCGTAGCTGCGCCACTCAGCCTCGGGATCGCCGCGGTAGCGCACGAGGCGGGCGAAACGGTCGCGCTCCAGGTAATCCGGGCCGAAGATTTCAGCCAGCTCGCCGGCGCCGGTGCGCCGCCAGATTTCCATCTGGTAGAGCCGATCCTGGGCCGTGACGAAGCCCTGAGCAAAAAACAAATCTTCCTGATTTTGTGCGAAGATATGCGGGACGCCCCAGCGATCGCGCAGGACCTCGACGGGGCGCGAGAGGCCCCGGACCGCGATGCGGCCATCGAGCTGCGCCAGAACCGCTCGCGAGCGTTCGAGCAGAGTCGGCGCGCCCGGAGAAGCGCCCGCCGGAGTGGGGAGGAAAGCAGCAAGCAGCAAGAAGATGCCGCTCAGTTCTTTTTCTCGGAATGATCGCGGAGCCATCGCAGGTACTCCTCGACGCTGGAAAAAGTCCGCTCACGATAGAGACGCCCGCCCTCTTCCACCGGGTACGTCCAGTTGAAATCCCAGGAATCGCCAGTGCGGCGCATCCACCGGTTCAGACGGCCTTCCATCTCTTGTCGCAGCGGAGCTGCTTCGGGATCCTCCGCCAGGTTTTGTAACTGGTACGGATCCTTCTCGAGATCGAAGAGGACCCAGGGTCTGGCGCGGTAGCGAGCGTACATGTAGCGTTGGGTGCGGACGCCGCGCCAGCCTTCCGTGACGCGGCCTGGAGCGTAAGGGCCGAAGATCTGGAAGTAGGCGGAATCCGGCCCCGCTCCGCCCTGGCCGAGCGCGATGCGCGAGAGATCCGCACCTTGCATGGCGCGCGGCGGCTTCAGGCCGCACAGCGCGAGGAAAGTGGGCGCGAAATCCACGTGCGAGAAGAGGGCGCTTTCGCGCCGGCCGCCCGGGATGCGCCGTGGATAGCGCAGAATGCCCGGCACGCGAATGGACTCCTCGAAGGGTTTTCGCTTCAGCGGGAGGCCGTGCGAGCCGAGCATGTCGCCGTGGTCGGAAGTGAACCAGACGATGGTCTCTTCGGCCAGGCCCGTGCGGTCGAGCTCTTCCATCAAGCGCCCGATCTGCTCATCAATGGCCGTGATGGCTGCATAGTAGGCTGCGATCTCTTTGGGTCCCGGCGTCTTGGGGGCCGGTTTCCAGTTGGGGCGCATCGTGAGGCGGTCGGGATCGTACAACTTCATGTAGCGTTCGGGTGCACCGTAGGGATCGTGCGGCGGTCCCATGGCGATCATCAGGAAAAAGGGGCGGGCGTCGCTGTGGCGCGCCCGGAGGAACTCGATCGCCAGATCGGTCCACACTTCGGGCTCGAAGGCCGCCATGCGGATGGGCTCGGGAGTGTCGCGGAAGTAGGTGTTGTCGAAGTGGCGATGGCTGCATTCGTTCGCGGCCCAGAATTCGAAGCCCTGCCGGCGCGGCCCGGGGGGCACGAATCCGGGCAGGCGCGGGCCGCCGTCCAGGTGCCATTTGCCGATGAACCCGGTGCGGTAGCCGGCGTCGCGGAAGATCTCCGCCAGCGTGATTTCGGATTCGCGCAACCTGAGGTCGTTGGCGATCATGCCGTTGCGGTGCGCGTACTTGCCGGTTAGCATAACGGCGCGCGCCGGCGAGCAGACCGGAGAGTTGGCCAGCGTGTTCTCGAACAACACGCCCTGAGAAGCGAGACGGTCCAGATGCGGCGTGCGCACATCGGGGTTGCCCATGGCGCCCAGCGCCTGGGCTCGCATTTGATCCGGGAAGATGAACAGGAGGTTGGGGCGGCGCGGCGCTCCAATCAACGGCCCCGCCAGCGTTGCGCTTAAGAAGTTACGGCGGGTTGGCATTGCCCAGCATCTTATCGCAAACCGTCGCTCCGGGCGAAGTTCAGCGCGCCGGTCGGCGCAGCGAGCTGCGGACCTGGGCTGCGTACTGGGCGGCCCGGGCGAGGATCTGCGCCGCATCGAGCGTCAGCGACCTGCGATTGCGCACCACCCATCGCCCGTTGACCATCACGTCCTCGACGTCGCCGGCTTTGAGCGCGTAGACCATTTGCGAGTAGAGATCGTAGAGCGGCACGGCATGCGGCTGATCCAGACGAACGGTAATTATGTCGGCGTGCTTGCCGGGTTCAAGCGAGCCGACTTTGTCTTCGAGGCCCAGTGCGCGAGCGCCGAGGATGGTGGCCATTTCCAGGGCCTGGCGGGCCGAAAGGGCACTGGGATCCCCGGTGATGACCTTCTGAAGCTTGGCCGCCAGGTCCATCTCTTCGAACAGATTGAAGTCATTGTTGCTGCCCGCAGGGCCGTCGGTGCCGAGACCAACGGCGATGCCGGCTTGAAGCATCCGCACAACGGGGGCCACGCCGCTGGCGAGCTTGCTGTTGCTCGACGGGCAGTGCGCTACACCCACGCCGCGCCGCTTCAGGATCTCCAGGTCGTTATCGTCCACCCAAACGGCGTGCGCCGCCAGCGTGCGGCCTTCGAAAATTCCCCAGGAATCCAGCAGGCGCACGGGGCTGAGGCCGTGCCGCGCCAGCGTTTGTTCACGCTCGGACTTGGTCTCGGCCAGATGGGTCATCAGAGGGACCTGATAACGATTCGCCAGCGCGCGAGCGGCGCGAAACGTCTGCTCGGAGTTGGTGTAGTGGGCGTGCGGCGCTACGGCAGGGACGATGAGGGGATCGTCGCGGAAGCGCCGGATGAAGCGCTCCGTGAAGTCCAGCGCCTCCTGAGGCGTTTTGAAGTCCGGGGCCGGCAACCCGATGATGGTTTCGCCCAGCACGCCGCGCAGTCCCGCTTCACGCGTGGCTTCGGCGATGACGTCCTCGAAGTAGTACATTTCGGCGTAGGTCGTGACGCCGGAGAGCATCATTTCCAGGCATGCCAGACGCGTGCCCCAGCGAACGAAATCCGCCGTGACGTTGCGGGCTTCCGCCGGAAAGATGTAATTCTCTAACCATTCGCGCAAGCGCAAATCGTCGGCCAACCCGCGCAGCAGCGACATGGGCGCGTGGGTGTGGGCGTTGACAAGACCGGGGAGCAACAATGAGGCGGCGCGGTGCAACCGAGAGCGGGGGCGAAAGCGGGCTTCCAGCTCGCTGCGCGGGCCGACGGCCACGATGCGGTCGCCTCGCACCGCCACGGCGCCGTTCTCGATGACGCGCCGGCCGGGATCCATGGTCAGCACCCAGCGCGCGGAAATCAACCAGTCGGCGGTCTCAGCGCCGCGGAGCGCGACCAGCGCGGCGAAGGCCGGCAGGAAGCTACGTATCCACCTGCGACGCATCGAACGGCCTCGGCAGCAGGTCCTGAAGGCGCAGGGATTCGCGGCGACCTTCGAGGTCGGCCAGGATCACTTCCAGATCGGGGCAGTATTCCCAGAGCAGTTGGCGACACGCGCCGCAAGGCGGCGTCAACGAAACGCCGCGGCCCACTACGGCCAGACGGCGAAAGCGTCGCGCGCCTTCCGAGAGCGCTTTGAACAAGGCGACGCGCTCGGCGCAAATCGTCAAACCGTAACTGGCGCTCTCGATGTTGCAGCCGGTCCAGATGCGGCCCTCGCTATCCTCGAGCGCGGCGCCGACGCGGAAATTCGAGTACGGCGCCCAGGCGCGCTCGCGGGCTTCGACGGCGGCCTGGATCAACGGGTCCATTTCAGGTCTCCCGCGGCGCTGCGTCGTGGTCGGGAAGCGGCGCCAGACGCGGAAGCAGCGCCTTCAGCAGCCGAACTAAAGTCGTGCGGACTCTCTCGCCGGTCTCCAGCACTTCGCGGTGGCTGAGCGGCCCCGGCGCGAGCCCGGCGGCCATGTTCGTGACGCAGGAGATGGCCAGCACGCCGATGCCCATGTGGCGAGCGGCGATCACTTCCGGGACTGTGGACATGCCCACCAGGTCGGCTCCGATGGCGCGCAGGAAACGGATCTCCGCGGGGGTCTCATAGCTGGGTCCGAGCATGGCGGCGTAGACGCCTTCCTGAAGCGGGATGCCGAGTTCGGCGGCGGTCTGGCGCGCGATTCGGCGCAGCTCCGCCGAGTAAGCCTCCGTCATGTCCGGGAAGCGCGGGCCGAGCGCGTCCAAGTTGGGGCCGACCAGAGGATTCGAGCCTTGCAGATTGATGTGGTCGGAAATCAGCACCAGCGCACCGCGGCTGAAGGCCGGATTGATGCCGCCGGCGGCGTTGGTCAAGACCAGACGATGCATGCCCAACCGCGCCAGGACACGGATGCCGAAGACCACCTGGTCGGGCCGGTAGCCTTCATAAAGATGAGCGCGTCCGGCCATCACCGCCAACTCCACATTCTCCAGACGGCCCAGGATCAGATTGCCGGCGTGACCTTCCGCGGTGGCGATCGGCCAGTGCGGAATCCGGGCGTAGGGGATGACGGTGGAGTCGCCGAGCTCGGCGGCGAATCCGCCCAGGCCGCTGCCCAAAACCAGACCCACACGCGGCGGAAGCGGACAACGAGCGCGAATGAACTCGGCGGCCTGCTCGATGTGCTCCAGATTCATAGCAGCATCCCCGCGATGCAGGCGGACATGAAATTGGCCATGCTGCCGACGGCCACGGCCTTCACGCCCAGACGCGCCAGGTCGGACTTGCGGTTGGGCGCCAGGGAGCCGATGCCTCCCACCTGAATGGCGATGGAGCTAAAGTTGGCGAAGCCGCACAGCGCGTAGGTGGCGATGACGAAGGAGCGGGGTTCGAGCTGATTGCGAATCGGTCCTAGTTGCAAAAAAGCAACAAACTCGTTGAGCACGAGGCGGGTTCCGAGCAAATTGCCGATGGCCGTGGCGTCCCGCCAGCTCACCCCCAGCAGCCAGGCAACGGGAGCGAACAACAGACCGAAAAGTTTTTCCAGCGACTCGGGCATCCAACCGAAACCCGGCAGCCCGTGCACCCAACCCAGAATCCCGTTGAGCATGGCGATGAGCGCCAGGAAGGCGATCAGCATGGCGGCGATGTTGAGCGCCAGATGCAAGCCCTCACCGGCCCCGCGCGCCGCGGCGTCAATCAGGTTGACGCCAGGTTTCTCCACGCGGACCTCGACCCGCCCGGCCGTCTCCGGGCGTTCGGTCTCCGGAATCCACATTTTGGCCAGCAGGATGGTGGCCGGAGCGGTCATGATCACAGCGGTGAGCAGGTGCTTGATGTCCACGCCCGCGATCTTGACGTAGGCGGCCATCACCGCGCCGGAAACGTGCGCCATGCCGCTGACCATCACGGTGAACAATTCCGACTCCGTCAGGCGCGGCAGGAAGGGACGGATGGTGAGGGGAGCTTCGGTTTGTCCCATGAAGATGCTGGCCGCCACGTTGGTGGACTCAGCGCCGCTGGCCCCCATGACACGCTGCATGAGGATGGCCATGCCGCGAATGACCGCCTGCATGACGCCGAGGTAATAGAGGACGGAGAAAAAGGAAGCGATGAAGATGACGATGGGCAGCACCTGGAAGGCGAAGACCACTCCCATGGGGCCGGACTTGGCCCCCAGCGGACCGAAGACGAACTGGCTGCCGGCCTCGGCATAGGCCAGCAGCGCATTGACCCCTGCGCTGGCAGCCTCGAACAGCATGCCGAAAGGGGTTTTCAGCACGAGGAAGGCGAAGGCGAATTGAAGTCCCAGTCCCCACAGAATGAGGCCCGGTCGGATCGAGCGGCGACGCCGGGAACACAGCCAGGCGCAGCAGAGAATCGCCACCAAGCCCAGAAGGCCCGTGAAGCGGCCCATGCTAGCTGACCACTTCGAGAATCAGGTCGTACTCTTCCGGCTCATGGTTCGAGATGCGGAAAGCGTCTTCGACCAGTTGGGCAGCTTCATCCAGATGCTCCTCATCGGTGTAATAAAGGCGGCAGAGCACGGACCCCACTTCGACGCGCTGGCCGGGTTTGACTTCCAGAATCACGCCCACGGCGGGGTCAATCTGGTCGTCCTTGGAATCGCGGCCGGCGCCGATCATCATGGCGGCGCGCCCGATGTCTTCGGCGTCAATGGTGCTGACGAAGCCGGCGCGTGGGGAAGTCACTTCGCGCGCGCCGCTGGCGTTGGGCAACAGCTCGAACCGGTCGAGCACGTTGGGATTGCCGCCCTGGGCCTGGATGACCTGCTTGAGCTTGTGGTATCCGGAACCGTCCAGCAGCTTGCGCTGCGCGATCTCGCGAGCCTGTTCCAGACTCTCGGCCGCACGGCCCAGATAAATCATGCGCGCCGCCAGCTCGAGTGAGAGGCGCGTCAGATCGGCGGGGCCGGCGTTCTGTAAGGTTTGGGAGACTTCCATGACTTCCAGCGCGTTGCCCACCGCGAAGCCGAGCGGCTGATTCATGTCGGTGATCAGGGCCTGGACTTTGACGTCCATGCGGCGCCCGATGCCGACCATCAACTGAGCCAGCCGTCTGGCATCCACCTGGCGCTTCATAAAAGCGCCGGAGCCCACTTTGACGTCCAGCACCAAAGCGTCCAAACCCATGACCAGCTTCTTGGCCATGATCGAGCTGGCGATCAAAGGAATGGAGTCCACGGTGGCGGTGGCATCCCGCAAGGCATACAACTTGCCGTCCGCAGGCACGACCTCGTCGCTCTGGCCGATAAAGCAGAGGCCGATCTTCTGGAGCTGGGAGCGAGCCTCGTCCACGCTGAGAGCGGTCCGGAACCCGGGGATGGATTCCAGTTTGTCGAGCGTGCCGCCGGTAAAGCCCAGCGCCCGTCCGGAGACCATCGGGACGATGACACCGGCTGCGGCCGCCAGGGGCGCGGCGATAAGACTGGTTTTGTCCCCGACGCCGCCGGTGGAATGCTTGTCCACCTTGACCCCCGGCACCGAGGACAGATCCACCCTCTGGCCGGAGCGCATCATGGATTCGGTGAGGGCAGTAACCTCACGATCGCTCATGCCCGTGAAGTACACGGCCATGAGAAGCGCAGCCATCTGGTAATCAGGCACCTCGCCTCGCGTGTATCCCTCCACAAGTTGGGAGATCTCCTGGGGAGTGAGCTCTTCCCCGTTCCGCTTGCGCTGGATTAGATCAACGATTCGCATCGTCCGGAACCTTCACACGCCGCAACTGAAATCCTCGGCGGATGCGGGGGCGTCGGGTCGCGCCATCAGGCCCCAAGCTACACCCCTCCCGCGCCCAGCGGGCCGAGGCCGCCGAGACCCATAGGCTAGCATCTTAGCTGGTTGAAAGTAAAGGACTCAGCGAAGTTCGGCGCCGTCGGACAGATCGCGCATCCGGGCGAAACCGCCGGCGCAGCCGGGCTCAGAGCGGGCCGACCGCCGGGCAGCGGTGGCGGGTTACCATGCCAGTTGATGGATCCCTGGAGCGTCCTGGCGCAGATCGTGCTTCTGCTGGCGGCGGCCACTCTGCTGGGCGTGGCGGCTCAGAGACTCGGGCAGAACGCGGTCATCGGCTACCTGCTGTCGGGAATCCTGCTGGGACGTTACGTTACCGGGTTCGGCGCGGGCAGGGCGGTGATCGAGACCTCCGCGGAAATTGGCGTGGCGCTGCTGTTGTTCACCATCGGACTGGAGTTCTCTCTGCATCAGTTGCGCGCGTTAGGCCCGCGAGTGGCCTGGCTCGGCGCGCTACAGATCTTGGGCACCGCGGCGGCGGTCGCCGTGGCGGCTCGGCCAACGGGTCTGAGCTGGTGGGGCGCGGTATTACTCGGGTTGGCTGTGGCCATGAGCAGCACCACGGTGGCGCTGCGCCTGCTGGCAGACCGTAGCGAAGTGGACAGCCGGCACGGGCGAGCGGTGATCGGAGTTGCGTTACTGCAAGACCTGGCGGTTCTGCCGAGCATGTTGATCATCCCCATGGCCGTGGGCAAGGCCGAAGGGCTGGACGTGCTCGCGACGGCGCTGGTGAAAGCCGTTGTCTTCCTCACCGTGTTGTACGGGTTGATGCGCTGGGTGGCCCCGGCTGTGATCGTTCGAGCCGCCGGGCGTCAAAACCGCGACCTGCCGGTGCTGGTTTCGGCGGTAGTATGCCTGGGATCCAGTTGGGCCACGCACGCGCTGGGTTTGTCCGCGGTTCTGGGCGCTTTCGCGGCAGGAATGATCCTGGCGAGCAGCCCGCTGGCGGAGCAGATCCGCGCCGACGTGATCCCTCTGCGAGCTGCTTTCCTGCCATTGTTTTTTAGCTCGATCGGGATGCTGGCCGGCGCGCCGCCGTGGCAAGGCTTGATGCTACTCATCGTCCTGGCGGCTGTTCTAATGGCCGTGAAGGTGGCGGTGGTGGTGCTGGCCGGCGTCAGCCTTCGGTTTCCACTGGGGGTAGCCATCCGAGCCGGTCTGCTGCTGGCGCAGATCGGGGAGTTTTCCTTTGTGCTGTTGGGCGCGGCCCATCGGGCGGGCTTGCTGCCGGACGCCGTGTACCACAGGATGCTCGGCGTTTCAGTCATCACCTTGCTGGTCAGCCCCGGCCTGGCGCAGCTTTCTCCGGCTCTGGCGGAAAGCGCCGAGGCGCTGCTGGCCCGCCTGCGCCGAAAGCCCCGCCGGGTTGCGGAGGCCGAGCCGTCCAGACTGCGCGGCCATGTGATCGTGGTCGGGTTCGGCCCTGCGGGGCGCCAGGTCGTCGAGCAGCTCCGCGCTCAGGGAGAGCGCGTGGTGGTGATTGACTCGAATCCCAAAACCGCGGTGAGCGGTACCGGCGACCCGCTTATCGAATACGGGGACGCCAGCCGGGAGGAGATCCTGGAGCACGCGGGGGTCGGGCAGGCGCGCATCGTGGTGGTGACGGTGCCGGACCCGGATGCCTCGCGGCGCATCATCGCGCAAGTCAAGCGTTTGCACAAGAGCATTCCGATCATTGTGCGCGCCCGCTACCACATCCATCAGGATCTGTTGCGCCAGGCAGGAGCCGATCACCTGATCAGCGAGGAGGTCGTAGTCGGACGCGAACTGGCGGCCGCGGCGCTGGCCGCGCTGGACCGGCAAATCTGAGCGTGCCCTGCCTGCCGCGTTATGCTACGGAAGATGAATACGGCGCCTTTTCGTCTGGACGGCAAGACAGCCTTGGTGACGGGCGGGGCCAGCGGCATCGGAGAAGCCACAGCGCGTGTGTTCGCCGCAGCCGGCGCCGAGGTGCTCATCCTGGATATCAACCTGCCGCGGGCTCAAGCCCTGGCGGGAGAACTGACCCGCGCGCGGGCCATCCCCTGCGACATTACCTCCGAGGAGCAGGTGCGGCAGGCCTTCGCCGGCATCGCCCGGCTCGACATTTTGGTGAACAACGCGGGCATCGGTCTGGTCGGCAGCATCGAAGAGACGGCGCCCGAGGATTTTCGCCGCCTCTTCCGGGTCAACGTGGAGGGCATGTATCTGGTGACCCGCCAGGCTCTTCCCTTGCTGCGCGCGGCGCGGGGCGCGATCATCAATATCGGATCCGTGGCCGGTTTGATCGGGGTGCGGCGGCGGTTCGCTTACTGCGCCACCAAAGGAGCGGTGGTGGCCATGACGCGCCAGCTCGCCGTCGAGTATCCTACCGAGCTGCGAGTCAACTGCATTTGTCCCGGGACGGTGGACACCCCGTTTGTCGAGGATTACCTGGAGAAGTATCACAAGCACGAGAAGGAGAAGGTCCGCGCGGAACTGAATCTGCGCCAGCCGATGGGGAGATTGGGGCGGCCGGAAGAAATCGCCTATCTGGCGCTGTACCTGGCCTCGGCGGAAGCCGACTTCGTCACCGGCTCGGTGGTGACGATAGACGGCGGTTGGACAGCAGCCTGAACTAACCGGCCGATTCCATCTGCTCGGCAAGATACCGCTCGTAGCCGATTTCACGCATCAGGTGCAGTTGCGTCTCCAGCCAGTCCACGTGGCCTTCTTCGTCCTCGAGTAACTCTTCAAACAGCTCGCGGGAGCCGTTGTCGCCGGCATCAGCCGCCGTGCGGATGGCGCGATTGTACATCTCGATGGCGCCCAGCTCGAGAGCGAGATCGTTTTCGATCTGCTCCTTCGGGGTCTTGCCGATGCGCAGCGGCGCCAGGGTGCTCAAATCAGGTTCGCCTTCCAGGAAGAGGATGCGCTCGATCAGTTTCTCGGCATGCTTCATCTCGGTGATCGAGAGCTTCTTCACGCTCTCATACAGACGCCGGTAGCCCCAGTTCTGGTTCATTTCGGCGTGCAGAAAATACTGATTGATGGCGGTCAACTCGGCCGTAAGAGCTTGACGCAGGGCTGCAACCACTTCCGGATTTCCGCGCATGAAGCCTTCTCCTTCCGTCGCGACGGTCGAGCCCCAGTATACGCGAGACTAAGCCCAAAGGGGAACCGAACCCAGGAAATCTGCTTGCGGTCGGCCAGGCGTCCGGCGCCGATGTTTCCGCAAGCAACCGAACGAGGAACCAAACCCGTCGTGCGCTGCTGCTCGTCTCGAGCCGCTGCTCGCTCCCCTCGTCGCGAGAGGGGCGCAGGCGGCCAGACTGGGCTGGGCGTCGGGGGCGCGAGCAGGTGCGTTCCTGGTTTGACAGCTTCGCAAGAGCCCTGTTAGCCTGCTGATTTGATGTCCGCCGGCAGCTCGCTGAAGCGCACGCCTCTTTACGAAGTCCACCGCGAACTGGGGGCCAGAATGGTGGAATTCGGCGGCTGGGAAATGCCGGTGCAGTACTCGGGCGTCGTCCAGGAACATATGGCGGTGCGGCAAGCGGTGGGCCTGTTCGACGTCAGCCACATGGGCGAAATCGAGATTCGCGGCCCCGAGGCGCCGGCGCTGGTCGAGTACGTGACCACCAACCAGGTCAGTCGCTTGGCGGTAGGGCAGGCGCAGTACTCCGCCTTGCTGTACGAGCATGGCGGCTTCGTGGACGACCTGCTGGTGCACAAGGTGAGCGAGGAGCACTATTTTCTGTGCGTCAACGCCGCCAACCAGGAGAAGGACTACCGGCACATTTGTCGCCTGAACCGTTTTCGTGCGGAAGTGGAATTTGCAGGGCCGCGGTACGCGCAGCTTGCGGTGCAAGGGCCGCGCGCGCTGGACACGCTGCGCAAGCTGACGGCGACGGATCTGGCCGCCATCCGTTACTACCACTTCCAGGACGGCGAAGTCTGCGGCGTGCCAGCTCGGATCGCGCGCACCGGCTACACGGGCGAGGACGGCTTCGAGTTGTATCTGGCCCCGGAAGCGGCCCCGAGAGTCTTCCGCGAGCTGTTGCGCGCCGGCGAGGAGTTCGGCATACGGCCCTGCGGCCTGGGGGCCCGCAACACGCTGCGGCTGGAAGCCAAGATGGCGCTGTACGGCCACGAGATTGACGCCACGGTGCGGCCGGCAGAGGCGGACCTCTCCTGGATCGTCAAGATGAATAAAGGAGATTTCGTGGGGCGCGCGGCCCTGGAGCGGCTGGCCGCGGAGGGCCTGCGGCGCAAGCTGGCCGGCTTCGAGATGCGGGGGCAGGGGATCGCGCGGGACGGCTACCCGGTCTACGTGGATGGGTACCCGGCAGGCTGGGTGACCAGCGGGGGACCGGCGCCCTACTTAAACAAAAATATCGGTTTATGTTTTTTGCCTCTTCGGTGGGCCGAAGTGGGCCGCCCCATTCAGATCGGCATCCGCGGCCGACTCGTGGAGGCCGAAATCGTAAGCACGCCGTTTTACAAGCGAGCCAAACCGAACCAGTGAGGCGCTATGTACCCGGAGGAGTTCAAGTACACACGCGAGCATGAATGGATCAAGGTCGAAGGCGACGTGGGCGTGGCCGGGATCACCTTTCACGCTCAACATGCGCTGGGCGACATCGTCTATGTCGAGCTTCCAAAGCCGGGAGCGCGGGTCGAACAGGGCAAGCCGATGGGAACCGTCGAATCGGTCAAGGCGGTCTCCGAAATCTACGCTCCGGTGTCGGGAGAAGTCATCGAGGTGAACGAGGCGCTGGCGCAGACGCCGGAGCTGCTGAATCGCGATCCGCACGGGGAGGCGTGGCTGATCAAGATTCGCTTGAGCGCCCCCGAAGAGCTGGCGAACCTGCTGACCGCCGCGCAGTATCGCGAGCTGGTGGCGGAGGAATCCTGAGGTGCGCTACCTGCCCAAGTCCGAGTCCGAGCGCCGGGAGATGCTCGCCGCGCTGGGCTTGGAGTCTCCGGAAGAACTCTTCGCCGAGATCCCGCCGGAACTGAGGTTAAAGCACCCCCTGGAACTGGGGCCGGGGAAGTCCGAATACGAGATCCTCGAGTACTTCCGAGAAATGGGAAGGCGCAACGCCTGCGGCTATCCGAGTTTCCTGGGGGCGGGCGCGTACTACCATTACCGCCCTGCATTGGTGGACGCTGTGATCTCGCGGGGGGAGTTCCTGACCGCCTACACTCCGTATCAGGCTGAAATCTCCCAGGGCATTCTGACCTCCATCTTCGAGTTCCAAACGATGATCTGCCAGTTGACGGGGATGGAGGTGGCCAACGCCTCGATGTACGACGGCTCGACCGCCATGACCGAGGCGGCCATGATGGCCATGCGGATTACGGGCCGCCATCGCATCGTGGTCTCCGGTGCGGTGCATCCGGAGTATCGCGAGGTGCTGCGGACGTACGCTCGCAACCAGGCGATGGAAATCGCGGAGATCCCTTACGACGGCGACGCCGGCACCACGGATGTGGAGGCCGCCGCGCGTTTGAGCGACCAGCAGACCGCGGCCGTGATCTTGCAATCCCCGAATTTCTTCGGCGTCCTGGAACCCTTGCGCGCCGCTGCGGAGGTCGCCCATCAATACGGAGCGCTTCTGGTTCACGTCTTCACCGAGGCGGTTTCCCTGGGCCTGCTGAAACCCTGCGAGGAAGCCGACATCGTGGCGGGAGAGCTTCAGTCGTTCGCCATCTCTCCCAGCTACGGCGGCCCATACGCAGGCGTGATCGCGACCCGCGAGAAGTACGTTCGTCAGTTGCCGGGCCGGTTAGTGGGACAAACCACCGACAGCCGCGGCAATCGCGCCTTCTGTCTGACGCTTTCCACTCGCGAGCAGCATATCCGCCGCGAGAAAGCCACCTCCAACATCTGCACCAATCAGGCGCTGGTGGCTTTGATGGCGACGGTCTTCATGACCGTTTACGGCAAACAGGGTCTGCGAGAGCTGGCCGAACAAAATCTGGCCAAGGCGCATTACCTGGCAGGCAAGCTGGCGTTGCGGTTCCGCGGGCCATTTTTCAACGAGTTTGCCGTGCGTTGCGAGGGCCGCTCGCCGGAAGCGCTGAATCAAGCGCTGCTGGCCCGGCGCATTATCGGCGGTCTGCCGCTGGGGCGGTTTTATCCGGAGCTGGCCGATTGCATGCTGCTTTGCGCCACCGAAATGAGTCGCCGCGAGCACATGGACCAGGTGGCCGAGGAGTTCATGTGCGCCGCGGCCCGGGGAGGGGAGTGATGATCCGCAAGGTCCGCTCGCATATCGTGCAGAACGAGCCGCTGCTGTTCGAGATCAGCTCTCCGGGCAAGCGCGCCTGGCAGTTGCCCGAGCTGGATGTCCCGCCGGTGAAGGCGGCCGAGGCGCTCGGAGCAGAAAACGTGCGGGATGAAATCCCCGGTTTCCCAGAGGTCAGCGAGGTGGAGGCCGTGCGCCACTTCACGCGCCTTTCCACCTGGAACTACGCCATTGACCTGGGCATGTATCCGCTGGGATCCTGCACCATGAAGTACAACCCGCGAGTGAACGAGGCGGCGGCGCGAGTGGAGGAGCTGGCGTGGGCGCATCCGTACCAGCCGGAGGAGCTCGCGCAAGGCTGCCTGGAAATCATGGCGCGCCTGGAAGAGGCGCTGGCGGAAATCACGGGGATGGACGCGGTATCGCTCCAGCCGGCGGCGGGTGCGCACGGCGAGCTGACCGGGATTCTGCTGGTGCGAGCTTTACTGGCCGAGCGCGGCAATCCGCGGCGGAAAATTCTGATCCCGGATTCGGCGCACGGGACCAATCCGGCGACGGCGGCGATCGCCGGTTACACGGTGGAAAATATCAAATCCAACGAGCGCGGCATGATTGACATGGAGGCCTTCCCGAACCTGGTGACCGAGGACGTCGCCGCGCTGATGATCACCAACCCCAACACGCTCGGGGTCTTCGAGGTCAACATCGCACGCATCGCCGAGATCCTGCATCAGAAAGGCGCGCTGCTGTACATGGACGGCGCGAACATGAACGCGCTGGTGGGCATCACGCGGCCAGGTGACGCCGGCGTGGACGTGTTGCACCTGAATCTGCACAAGACGTTCTCGACGCCGCACGGAGGCGGAGGCCCGGGCAGCGGTCCGGTGGCGGTGAAACGCGAGCTGGAGCCCTTTTTGCCCAAGCCTCGGCTGAAGCGCGTGGATGGACGCTGGACGCTGGATTACGATCGGCCGCGCTCCATCGGACGGGTGCGCGCCTTTTACGGCAACTTCGGCGTGCTGGTACGCGCGCTGGCGTACATTCTGGCTTGCGGGGGCGAAGGGCTGCGAGCGGCGGCGGTGGATGCAGTGCTCAACGCCAACTACATCCGCAAGGCTCTGGAACCTTATTACGAGATGCCGCATCGCGCGCCCTCCATGCACGAGTGCGTCTTCAGCGACCAGCGCCAGGCCCGCCGCGGCGTGCGCACCATGGACATCGCCAAGCGGCTGCTCGACTACGGCTTCCATCCCTACACCGTGAGCTTTCCGCTCATCGTGCCGGGAGCTTTGATGATCGAACCCACCGAGAGCGAGAGCAAACACGAGCTGGACCTGTTCATCGAAGCCATGATCTCGATCGCCCGCGAGGCGGAAGAGAACCCCGAGCTGGTCCGCACGGCGCCGCACAGCTTGCGCACCAGCCGGGTGGACGAGGCCACCGCCGCGCGCAAGCCTGTGTTGCGCTGGCGGCCCGCATCGTAAGTGTCAGGCCGACCGCTGCTCGCCCTGGTTTTCGTCCTGCTGCTGCGGCTGCCGTTTCTCGACCAGGCCATCCAGGGCGATGACGTCTATTACCTGGCGGGCGCGCAGCATGCGCAGATCGAGCCACTGCATCCGAACCGCGCGCAGTATGCATTTCTGGGTGAGATCGTCCCCATGCAGGGACATCCTCACCCGCCGCTGAACGCCTGGTGGTTGGCAGGCTTGCTGGCCGTGACGGGCGACATCGAGGAGCGCATGTATCATACCGCGTATCTCCTGTTTTCGCTGCTGGCGGCCGCATCGGTTTGGTCGCTGGCGCGTCGCTTTACGACGCGACCTCTGGAGGCGACCCTGCTGGCGCTGGCGACGCCTGCCTTTGTGGTGAACGGCAACTCGCTGGAGGCGGACCTACCGTTCCTGGCGTTCTGGCTGGCGGCGGCGGCGCTGTTCGTGCGCGCCGTGGAAGAACGCTCGCGCCGCCGGCTGGCGGCAGCCGCAGTCCTGATGGCCCTGGCGGCGCTGGCCGCCTATCAGGCGGTGGTATTGATTCCGATCCTGGGTCTCTATCTGTGGTTGCGCGCGCGGCGCTGGCGCTGGGCCTGGGTCGCGATTCTGACGCCTGCGGCGACGTTGGGAGCCTGGCAACTGTTCGAGCGTCTCTCGACGGGCGCTCTGCCGGCGGCCGTGCTGGCGAGCTTCTTCGAAACCTACGGGCTGCAATCGCTGAGCCGAAAACTGACCAACGCCGGCGCGCTCACAGCGCATCTGGGATGGGTGGTCTTTCCGCCGCTGGCCGTGGCGGCGTTCGGCGCCGGAGGCAAGACATTGGCCGCAGCGTGCGTGGCGGCCGCGGGCGCAGCATTGCTCGATCCGCACCCGCTATTTTGGGCCTCCTTCGCAGTGGGGGTGCTGGTTCTGATTCACTGGGCGGGCTCGATCCGCCAAGCGATTCGTTCCCGCTGCTCGGAAGAGTTGTTCCTGGCGGGTTGGGGACTGATTTTCTTCGCGGCGGCGCTGGCGCTGTTCTTTGCAGGGTCGGCGCGTTACCTGTTGCCGCTGGCGGCGCCCGCGGCGATGCTGGCCGGCCGGCGGCTGGCTAAGCGGCCTGGGTGGCTGTGGGCGGGCATAGTCTGCCAGTGCGCGCTGTCGCTTGCGCTGGCTCGCGTGAACTATGAGCACTGGGACGGCTACCGTCGCTTCGCGCAAGGCCTGGCGCCGGAGGCTGCCCACGCGCGCGTGTGGATCAACGGCGAGTGGGGACTGCGGTTTTACCTGGAAAGCGAGGGCGGCTTGCCGCTGTTACGCGGACAGGCTGTGCGCCCGGGCGACATCGTGGTCTCGAGCCGACTGGCCTATCCGATCCCGTTCACCACGGGCGGCGGCAAGCCGACGCTGTTGCGGGAACAGGCCATCCATGTCAGTCTACCTCTGCGCTTAATCGGATTGAACGCGCGCTCCGCGTACTCCACCGCGGCCTTCGGTCTGCGGCCGTTCGATCTGGGAACCGGGCCGGTGGACGTGGTGCGAGCCGAGGTCGTCCTGGAGCATCCGCCCGCGCTCGAACGGCTACCCATGAGCGCGCCGGAGGCGGAGCGCCAGATCGTCAGCGGCGTCTATCAGCTCGAGCAGAATCGCTTTCGCTGGATGGGCCGCCGGGCGACGATCCTGCTGAAGCGGCCGGCATCGCCCGCGCCGCTCTATTTGATTGTGTATGTGCCTGAGGCCGCGCCTGCGCGTCGGATCTCCATTGCCGTGGACGGGACGCCGCTATCTGAGCACGCTCTCGGGGGTCCGGGCCTGCACACCGTGGTCACGCCTCCGGTAGCCGCAGGACCGCCGGTCGCCGGCGTCACGATCACCGTGGATCGCACCTTCCAGACCCCCGGGGATCATCGAGAACTCGGCGTGATTTTGAGCGAGATTGGTTTTCAGCTTGTGCCCGGCCGTCCGTGACCGGGATGCCCCCGGCAGGGTGAGCATAGCCGAAGGGCACGGCGCCGATTGCGGCGGGCGCCCTCAGAAAGGCGTGGCTCAAGACGCGTCCGAACTCACCGGTCAGCGTGCCCAACCCGAGCCTTGGAGCGCAAGGCGTTCGGTCTGCTCGAAGCGGACGCGGCGGCCGCCGATGGATCAAGACTCCAGCAGCGCCTCGACAGCCTGGATCACGTCAGCCGGTTGCGCGGCGGTGACCACGCGGACGCGCTCGCCTCGCGGAGCCCAAACCGCCGGATCGGTGGAAACGAACACGGCCACCACCGGCGCCCCGGCGGCTGCGGCCAAATGAGTGATCCCGGAATCATTGCCCACGTAGATCCGGGCGCCCGCCAGCCAGCACGCCAGCTCATAGAGGTCGGCAATGCGCACAGCGCCTTCCAGCGCCTCAGTGGGGCCCGCGCACCAGTGGACCGGCATGCGCTTGTCGAGATGCTTCGCGACGGCTTGAAAATTCTCGACCGGCCAGTTCTTGCGCGGGCTGCCGGAGAACGGGTGAATGACGGCGAAATCGCCTTTCCAGCGCGGACAATCCAGGCGCGGAACGCCGGCGGCTCCGGGACGGCCCACCTGCGCCAGATAGTAGTCGGCGGCATGCATCGCGTTGTCGGGAGGCAGCGCGGGCAGGAACTGGAATGGCAAACCGAGAGCGGCGACCGCGGCACGGAACTCCGGGCGGTTGGCGCCATACCAGGAAATGATCGAGTCGAAGGCGCGGAGAGATTCCAGCAAGGGCGCGGGCGGCTCGCGATCCGGAAGGCCGAGCCAGTCCAGGCCCGTCTCTGCGATCGAGCGCACGCGATCGGCGAAGCGGATGAGGGGCACGTTCTGCGAGGCGACCCAGACTTCGAGGTACTCGGTTCGCAGCGCTTCGATGGCGGGTAAGGAAAGCAAGCAATCGCCGATGCCTCCCGGGCGGATGACGAGCCGACGCATGCTTTCGATGTTAGTCGAACCTGCCATTCACGCGATGGGCGAACCAGCCGTTGTGAGGCTTCCGAGGATCCCGTGGCGCGTTCAGCATGCTGAACGCGCGCCGGTTAGAATTCGGTTTGAGGCTGCTATGGTGAGGCGGGCTGGGGTGGCTGTACTGTGTCTGATGGCCGCGGCGGCGGGGGGCGATCTGCGCACCGGATTTGAACTGCGGGGCTTGAGCTACCGGGGCCCGGGCGTTTGGAAGTTGCCGTTCACACCGATCTGGGTTCACGAATACAGCGTGCTTCGCGTGCGGTATCGCGCGTCCGGCCTCGCGGATTCGGACTCGGCTCTGCTGTCGCTGCGACCGGGAAGCGTCGGTCCGGTCACGCCCGGAGCCACCAACCGCGAGAATCCCTTCGCCATGGGCGCTCCCGTGGCGGCCATCGCGCAGAGGGATTTGGTCGCGGACGGGCAGACGCACACGTTCGAAATCAACCTGCGAGGCAAACTGCTCACCGCGCAGATGGATCAACTGGAGTGGCGACTTCCGGCGGGCGCCCGTCTGGAGGTGGAAGAGCTGGCGTTTCGCGCCCCCACCGAGGTGGTCTCGTGCACGGGCGGTCCGGCGTTGCCCGAAGGCGCGAAGCCGTTATCGGCGCGAGCGCCGCTCTCTTGCGAGGGCGCCCCGGCAACGTCCCTGCGCGGACGCGAGGCCATCGTCATCGAGGGCGGCGGACGCCGGGGCGGCGCGCTCTACCTGAGCCTGACAGCTCATCTGCCGGTGGTGACCAACTTCGTCGCCGGTCAGCCCGTGGACCGCTGGCGGCTCCGGGAGACGAGCGAGACTTCCTTTGTGCTGGCTCGCGTGCGCTACGCCGACAGCACGCAGTTCGACGAGCAGTTTCCCTTACTGGTCTCCGAGCGTCGCTTCGTGCTGCGCAATCGGCAGCCGGAACTCTACGCCCTGGCCCTGGATGCGAAGCGCCCCCTGGCTTGTGTGGAGTTACTGGATCGCAGCGAGCACGTGCAGTTGATCCTGCACGCGGCGGGCCTGGCGGCGACGCCGCCGCCCGAGCCCGCCCTGGAACCGCTGCCGCCGCCTAAGCCTGCGGGAAACAAGCCGGCGGGGCCGGTGGACATGCGGGGCTCGCCCTTTTACCGCATTCGAGGGACTGGGGGGAAGCCCGCGCCGCCCGAGGAAGCTCTGGCCGTGCAACTTGAAAAGTCGGCTACGGCCGACGGTTTGCTTCTCTCGTTGAGGGTACGAAACCTGAGCGCCGAGCCGTTGGAATTCGCGTTGGCGTTCCCGGCCCTGGAGCTGCGGCCGGCGACCGATCCGACGGACGTCTACTATCTGTTTCCGCGGCAGGGCGCCGTGGTTTCGCGCGCCGAGCGATCCTGGGAGGCGGTTTACACGGCGAACTTCCCGTTGCAACTGCTGGACGCATTCGCGCCCCGGGCCAATCGAGGCGCGGCGGTGATCGTCAAGGACGCGAGCGCGCAGTTGAAAATCTTCCGGCTGAAGAAGGCGGGGGCGACGGTCAGCGCGGAAACCGAGTATCCGGTGCGGCTGGGAGCGGGTGAAACATTTCATGCTCCGAATGTTTCGCTGGTCTTCCACGGGGGCGACTGGCGCGAGGGCTTCCAGGCCTACCAACGCTGGGTGAGGAGCTGGTACAAGCCCGCGGGGCCGCGTCCGGCCTGGCTGCGGGAGGCCTGGTGGTGCCGCCGCGATTACCCGGTGGGCGGCAGCGATCTGCTGTTCGACGTGCGCCGCAACCGCTACACGTTCGAAGAACTAATCCGCGAGGGCCGCGCCTTCGGGGGCATTGATTTCATTGACATCAGCGGCTGGGGACTTTCGGAAACCTCGGGTCGCGTCGGTGATTACCCGATTGAGCTGGGCGGTGCGGAGGACCTGCGCGCCAATATCGCGCAAGCCATGAAGGCGGGCATTCCCACCGGGCTGTACTTCGAAGGCTACCTGGTGGACAAGAACTCCAGGATCGGGCGCGAAAAGCTGGCCGCGTGGCAGTTGATCGGAGCGGATGGCAAGGGCGCCTGGTGGCCCGGAGGCAGCCCGGAGTTCTTCGTCTGTCCGGCGCTGAAGGACTGGCAGGAGTACTTCGCGTCGCGGGTGGCGGCGGTGGCCCGCGAGGTGGGCGCCCATGCGGTCTACATTGACCAGCATGGATTCGGAACGCGGCGTTGTTACTCGACCTCGCACGGGCACCCGCCGGGCGTGGGGATGATTCCCTATGAGATCGAGATGGCCCGGGCGGTGCGAAGCAAACTGGACGCCGCGGGAATGCGGCAGACGGCGATCTATCTGGAGGAGACGCCGGTGGACGTAGCGGCGCCTTATTACGACGCCGCGTTCTGCTACGCGATTCCTCACGCCTTGCCGGAGCATTCCCCTGCCAAGCTGAATCTGTGGCGGTTCGTGTTCACGGATGTGCGCTTGTGGGACATGCTCTCGATCGGAGTGCAGCCGCGGCCGCTTTCCCTGGAAGATTTTCGCCTGTCGTTGTGGCACGGCAACGGGGTCTGGCTGAAGGGCCGATCGGAAACCTGGTACGGCGAGGAGACGCTGGCGTTTTTGCGTCGGGCGCATGGTTTGCTGAAACGGCACGCGGCGGCATTCAACGGCCAGGCGGATCCTATGGTGGCCTCGCCGCATCCGTTTGTGGCAGTGAACCGGTTCCGCGGGGGCGGGCAGACGGTCTACACGCTGTTCAACGTTTCCTATCGCACGGCGCGATTTCGCTTCGAGGGTAGGACGCTCGCGCTGGGGCCGCGGCAGGTGCTCGTGCTCGAAAGTGGGGCGCGCGAATGAGCGTGCCGGCAGGCGGGGACCCGAGGATTTCGCGGAGCCACGCCGGCGCCTGGGCTCGATGCGGCTTCACCCGGCGGGCGGTTGCTTCGAGCACCGGGATTTTGCTATGTAAATGTAACGGCCTCGCATGGCGGCCGACAGCGTAGAGGCTCGCTACCTGACGCCGCAGCAGCCAGGAGGGCGGCCCCGGGGATGCGCCCCGTGCGGCAAGCTGAGTGACGTGGCACCATGTCAGAGTCAGTGAAGAAACGCAGCGGCTCTCCTTCCCACTCGCAAACCACGGAAGCTGCCCAGGACCAACCGGGCCGGGGTAGGGAACCCGTTGACGGAAAGGAGAGGCGCGCGGCCGCGAAGGCGGAGGAAGAGGACGAACTCAGCGCCGCCCGCCAATCCCAGTTGTTCGACGAGGCAGTGAGCTTGTTTCTGGCGGGGAAGTTTGAAGAAGCGCTCCGGCGCTTCGAGCTGGCGGCTCGGGGTCCGGTGGTGGAGATGGCGCATGCCGCTAGACAACGCGCCAACATGTGCCTTCAGCGGTTGGCGCACTCGGCCGAGCCCGCACTGAGCTCGGCGGAAGATCACTACAACTACGCCGTGGTGCTGCTGAACGCCCGCCGTTGGGAGCAAGCTGAGGCTCACCTGGAGAAAGCGCTGGAGCAGAACCCGGAAGGTGCTCACATCTACTACGCCCTGGCAGTGTGTCGGTGCTGGCGCGGGGACGTGGACGGCGCTGCGGAGCTGCTACGGCGCGCCATCGAGATCGAACCTCAGAATGCGATCGTGGCGCGCAACGATCCGGATCTGGCGCACTTTATCCAGCAACCCGCACTAGCCGCGATTCTGCGATCGGATCGCACGCGACCGCAATAGGCGGCGCAAGCACATGAAGACCTTGGGAGCGGACAGCGGCGGCGACCTCCAACCGCTCCGGATCGTCGCCATCGGCGGCGGCACGGGGCTCAGCGCCTTGCTGCACGGTCTGAAGCGCTATTCCAGCCGCTGGGCGGCCAAGGAGGCGGCAGGCCAGTTCCGGCCGCCGGCCGACATCACGGCGGTGGTGACGGTCACCGACGACGGGGGCAGCTCCGGTCGGTTGCGGCGCGAGTTTTCCGTGCTTCCGCCGGGAGACATCCGCAACTGCATGGTCGCGCTGTCGGAAGACGAGGCCTTGCTGGCCCGCCTTTTTCAATACCGCTTCGCGCGGGGCCGCGGTCTGAAAGGACACAGTTTCGGGAATTTGTTTCTGACGGCGCTGACCCACGTCACGGGCGATTTTCCACAGGCCGTCAAGGTTTCTTCGGAAGTGCTGGCCATCGCGGGAAGGATCTACCCCTCAACGGCAGAGAATGTAACGCTAGAAGCGCGTTTGGCTGACGGAAGCAAGGTGGAGGGCGAAACGCGGATCAGCCGGAGTCGGGCCCGGATTCGGCAGGTGAGGCTACGGCCGCGCACTCCGGAACCGCTCCCGGAAACCCTCAAGGCCATCGAGCAGGCGGACTTGATCAGCCTGGGTCCCGGATCGCTGTTCACCAGCGTGATTCCCAATCTCCTGGTTAAGGGCATCGCGGATACGATACGGCGCTCGCCGGCGGTCAAGGCCTACTTCGTGAATTTGATGTGGCAGCCCGGCGAGACCATGCACTTCACGGCGGCCGATCACCTGGAAGCCATTTACGCCCACGCCGGAGACAAGCTGCTGGACTACGTGGTAGTCAACACGCGGCCGATCAGCGAGCCGCTGCGCGAACGCTACGCGCGTCAGCACGCGCAGCCGGTGGAGATTGACACCCAGCGGCTGCGCGGGATGGGCGTGCAAGTGCTGGCGCGGGACCTGCTGCAAGAGGGGGAGAAGGTTCGCCACGACCCCGAAGCCACCGCGCGCGTGGCGCTGGAGCTGGCGTTGGAGGGCCGGCGGCGTCGAGCCGCCCGAGGACGAAGATGGAAGCACCGGTGAACATTGTGATTCTGGCCGCGGGCCTGGGCACGCGGATGAAGTCGCGGCAGGCGAAAGTGCTGCACGAAGCAGGCGGGCGGCCGTTGATCGAGCATGTCGTGAGGACGGCGCTGGAACTGGCGCCGGCCGAGAGGATTTTCGTGGTGGTGGGCAGTCAAGCCGCGCGGGTGCGGGAGGCGGTCCAGCGGTTCGGCGTGGGCTTCATCGAACAGGCGGAGCAGAGAGGCACCGCGCACGCCTTGCTGGTCGGACGCGACAGGCTGGAGCCGCTGGGTGGTCTGTTGGCCGTGTTGTACGGCGACTGCCCGTTGCTCTCGGCAGGGACCTTGCGCGAACTGATCCAGCAGCAGCGGCGCTCGGCGGCGGCCGCCACCGTGTTGACCGCCGTCCTGGAGGATCCGACCGGGTACGGGCGAGTCCTGAGGGACGATCAGGGAAGGGTGTGCGCCATCGTGGAGCAAAAGGCCGCCACGCCGGTGCAGCTTGCGGTGCGAGAAATCAATTCAGGCATTTATTGTTTTCGTTCCGACCTGCTGTGGCGGCACATCGGCGAGATACGCCCCGAGAACCCGGCACGCGAGTATTACCTGACGGACATCGTGGAGATCTTCCGACGGGAAGGGCACGCCGTGGAGCCGTTTCGTTTGGAAGATCCCACGGAGGTGCTGGGCGTGAACACGCGTCTGGATCTGGCGGAAGTGGACCGCATTTGCCGCCGGAGGAAGGTCCGCGCGCTGATGCTGGCGGGAGTGACCATCCGCCTGCCCGAGACGGTGACCATAGACGCGGACGTGGAGATCGGCGCCGACAGCATTCTGGAGCCTTTCGTGCAAATTCTGGGTCGAACGCGCATCGGCGAGGAGTGCCGCATCGGCGCGGGTTCCATCGTACGCGATTCCGAGCTGGGCGATCGAGTGGACGTGCGACCCTTCAGTCTGATTGAAGAGTCCGTACTGGCGGCGGACACGCGCGTGGGGCCGTTCGCCCGCCTGCGTCCCGGAACGCGCCTGGAAGAGGGAGCTCACGTGGGCAATTTCGTGGAGCTGAAAAAGGCTCGCCTGGGCAGAGGATCGAAGGCCAATCATCTGGCCTATCTGGGAGACGCCGACATCGGGGCGGGGGTGAACATCGGCGCGGGAACCATCACCTGCAACTACGACGGCGAGCGCAAGCATCCGACGCGCATCGCGGACGGCGTTTTCGTGGGCAGCAACGCCACGCTGGTCGCGCCTCTGGAGTTGGGGGAAGGTTGCTATGTGGGGGCCGGCTCGGTGATCACCGACCCGGTGCCCGCGGAGGCGCTGGGGCTGGGGCGAGCGCGGCAGGTGATCAAGGAAGGTTGGGTGCGGCGGCGCCGCGCGGCTAAAGAACCAGCACCGGGTGATACAGATTAGGCAGGCGCGCTTCGCCGATCGCGATCAGGTCGCCGTCCTGGGTGACGGCCTTCACGAAGCGGGTTCCCTGCCGCACATGAAAGGGTGAGACGCGGAAGTCGCGTCCGTGTCGAATGTGGCCCGCGGTGACGGGGTCCACAACTTCCGAAGGGAACTCGGGCAGCAAGCGGACCATCGGGACGAGGGCCTCGCGCAGTCTCCCCTGGCGCGCCAGTTCCTCCAGCTCCTCGATGGTGCGGGCCTGCTCGATGGTGAATTCGCCGGTTGCGGTGCGCTTCAGGGTCTTCAGATGAGCGCCGCAACCCAGAGCGATCCCCAGGTCGTGAGCTACCGTACGCAGGTAGGTGCCTGCCGAGCAATGGACGAGGATGCGGGCTTCGGGCCCCTGAAGTTCCACCAACTCGATCGAGTAGATCGTCACCTCGACCGGCTTCAGCTCCACCGGCACGTTCTTGCGCACCAGGCGGTAGGCCGGCACGCCGCCCACCTTCTTGGCGGAGATGGGTGGCGGCGTCTGACGAATGGGGCCGCGGAATTTCTCCAGTGCCCGCTGGAGGCTCTCGCGCGGAATCTCGGGGTCGGTGATCGGACCCATGGGCCGGCCCTCGGAGTCATAGGTGTCGGTGGCATAGCCGAAACGCACCACGGCGTCGTAGACCTTGTCGCTGCGCAGGTAAAACTGCGCCAGGCGGGTCGCCCGTCCCACGACCAGAGGGAGCACGCCGGTGGCCACCGGATCCAGCGTCCCGAGGTGGCCGACGCGACGGGTGTTGGCCAGCTTGCGAACCTTAGCCACGGCATCGTGGGACGTCCATCCCACCGGCTTATTGACCACGATTACCCCGTCCACAATCTTTCAATCTAGCAGACCGCGAGCGACTGGCAGCAGCCCGGCTCTGCTAGATTGGTGACAGTGGACGAGGAGGTTCTGGGCAAAGCTTACGACAGCCGGCTGATGCGTCGCTTGCTGTCGTACCTGCGGCCGTATCGGCGAGCGGTTGGTCTGGCGCTGCTGTGCATGCTGGTCGTGTCGGGTCTCCAGGTGGTGGGGCCGCTGCTGACCAAGCTGGCGGTGGACCTTTACCTGGCGCCGGTGAGTCAGGCGCCGGTGTGGGGCCAGACGCACCTGTCTCGGAACGCCTGGATCGGTCTGACCCAAATCGCCGTCCTGTACCTGCTGGTGATTGCTCTGAGCCTGGCTGTGGATTTCGCAGGGGCCTACCTGATGCAGTGGACAGGACAGCGGGCGATGTTCGACCTGCGGCGCCAGTTGATGGAGCACCTGCAAAAGGTGGATCTGGCTTTCTACGATCGCAACCCGGTGGGCCGTCTGGTGACGCGGGTGACCACCGATGTGGACGCGCTGAACGAGCTGCTGGCGTCCGGGCTGGTGACCATCCTGGGCGATCTCCTGGCACTGAGCTTGGTGTTGCTGGTGATGTTTCGCCTGAGCCCGGGCCTGACGCTGGTGACGCTGGCGGTCATGCCCCTGGTGATCTTGACGACCTGGGCGTTTCGGCGGCGGGTGATGGAAAGTTACCGGCGGATTCGCGTAGCGATCGCACGCATCAATGCCTATCTTCAGGAGCACATCACCGGAATGTCGGTGGTGCAGCTTTTCAACCGCGAGCACAAGAGCCTGGAGCGATTCGCCGAGATCAATCGGGATCATCTGCTGGCTTTCAAGGACGCCATCGTGGCCTACGGGTGGTTCTACCCGGTGGTGGAGTTTCTGGCCATGCTCGCTCTGGCCCTGCTGCTGGCCTACGGAGGCTTCCGGGTGGAGGCGGGCGCGCTGACTCTGGGCGTGCTGGTGGCGTTCTTCCAGTACAGCCTGCGACTGTTCCGTCCCATCCAGGACCTGAGTGAGAAATACAACCTGCTGCAAGCGGCCATGGCTGCGGCGGAGCGCATCTTCAATCTGCTGGACACGCCGGTGACCATCCAGGCGCCGCCGGCGCCGCGGCCCTTCCCCGACGGGCCCGCCGAGATCGAGTTCGACCACGTCTGGTTCGCTTACAAAGACGAGGAGTGGGTGCTGAAGGACGTGACCTTTCGCATCGCCCCGGGACAAACGGTGGCCGTCGTGGGCCACACCGGCGCGGGCAAGACGACGCTGACCAGCTTGCTGCTGCGCTTCTATGACGTGCAGCGCGGCGCCATCCGCATCGGCGGCGTGGACATCCGGGAGTTCGATCCGCGCCAGTTGCGGCGGCAATTCGGCATCGTGCTCCAGGACCCGCATCTGTTCGTAGGCACCATCGCGGACAACATCCGGCTGGGCACGGAACTCATCACCGAGGAGGATCTGGAGCGCGCCGCCGAGCAGGTGAATCTGCGCGAATTCATCGAATCCTTACCCCTGGGGCTGGCGCAGCCCGTGCGCGAGCGCGGCGACGGGCTCTCGACCGGGCAGAAACAACTGGTCAGCTTTGCGCGGGCCTTAGCTCACAATCCACGATTTCTCATTCTGGACGAAGCCACCTCGAGCGTGGATACGGATACCGAATTGCGCGTCCGCGAAGCGCTGGCGCGTCTGGTGGAGGGACGAACCTCGATCATTATCGCGCACCGGCTTTCGACCATTCAGCGGGCTGACTGCATCCTGGTCCTGCACAAAGGACGGCTGCGGGAATCGGGCACGCATCAGCAGCTCCTGGCGCAGCGCGGCATCTACTGGAAGCTTTACCAACTCCAGTTCAAAGACCAGGAGGCGCGCACGCCCACACCGGTGCGCACGCTGCGATCCGGTTAACGACCGCGCCTTGCGGCACGGTCCCGGGGGACCTTCGATCCGACTCTTCCTCGCCGGCCGCTCTCTGTTATGATTCCCCCGATGGCGGAATATTCGATCGGTGTGGACCTGGGCGGCACCAATCTACGGGCCGCGGCGATTGACGCACAAGGCAGAATCCTCGAAAAGATCTCCGGCACGACGAAACTCTCGGCGGGTCCCGACGCCGTGGTGGCCGACATGGTGGAGGCCATCTGCAAGCTCCGCGATCAGTTGGGCGCGGAGCGGCTGGCGGGAATCGGCATCGGTACGCCGGGCTTCATCATCATGGACAAAGGCCTGATCACCGGTTCGCCCAACCTGCCGGGCTTCGACAACTATCCCATCCGCGATGAGATCGAGCGGCGATTGCGCGCGCCCGTGATCCTGGAGAACGACGCCAATGCGGCGGCCCTCGGCGAGAAGTGGATGGGCGCCGGGCGGGACGTGGACGATCTGGTGCTGCTCACGCTGGGCACGGGCATCGGCGGAGGCGTGATCATCGGCGGGCGCATCCTGCACGGCTTCGTGGGCATGGCCGGCGAGCTGGGCCACATGACCGTGGTGCCCACGGGGAATCCCTGCGGCTGCGGGAACACGGGCTGTCTGGAAAAGCACGCCTCAGCCACCGCCGTCAGCGCCATGGCCAAGCTGATGGGCCTGGGTGAAGATTTGAGCTCCGAGCAGGTGTACCGGCTGGCCGTGGAGGGCAACGCCAAGGCGCGCACGGTCTTCGAGATGATGGGGCGGGCTCTGGGCACGGCGTTGGCCAATCTGGTCAACGCCTTCAACTTCCCGTTGTACCTGCTCAGCGGCGGCATGCTGCCCGCCTGGGAATTCTTCGCGCCCGCCATGTTCGAGGAATGCCGGCGACGCTCATTCGTGTACCGCAACACCCAGACGCGGATCGAGAAGGCGGTTCTGGGCAACGAAGCGGGGCTGTACGGCGCGGCCTACCTGCCGTTTCAAGCCCGCATCATCAACGCGGGATCGTAGCCGCCGCTTTGCGAAGCGCCTGGGGATTCCATCAGGAGGAACGTCGGAATGTACTGGATGGGGATTGACATTGGCACAGGCGGAACTCGTGCGCTGCTGGTGGACGAGAAGGGACGAGTGCGGGCGGGCTTCACAGCCCCGCACGAAGACATGCGCATGGAACGGCCCCTGTGGGCGGAGCAACGTCCTGAGAACTGGTGGGAAGCAGCGCAACAGGCCATCCGGGGCGTGCTCGCCGAGGCAGGCGCCAGCGGCGCCCAGGTGCGCGCCGTCGGCCTGTCCGGGCAGATGCACGGCCTGGTCATGCTGGATGAGGCCGGGCGCGTCATCCGTCCGGCGTTGATCTGGTGCGACCAGCGCAGTCAGGCGCAGGTGGATTGGGTCAACCAAACGCTGGGCGCTGACGCGGTGCTGCGCTACACGGCCAATCCGGTGCTGACCGGTTTCACTCTGCCGAAGTTGCTCTGGGTGCGCGATCACGAGCCGGCGAACTTCGCTCGCATGCGAAAGATGTTGCTCCCCAAGGACTACATCCGTTTCCGGCTGACCGGAGAATACGCAAGCGAGGTTTCCGACGCCTCCGGCACCTCGCTGTTCGACGTGGTGCGCCGGACGTGGGCTTTCGAGATGGCCGAGCGGCTGGGGCTGGACCGCTCGATTTTGCCCGCAGTGTACGAATCCAGCGAGGTGACGGGAACCGTGACGGCCGAGGCGGCCGAGGCCACGGGGCTTCAGGCCGGCACCCCCGTCGTCGGCGGCGGAGGCGATCAGGCTTCCAGCGCCGTGGGCAACGGGATCGTCGAGCCGGGCATCGTTTCCTGCACGCTGGGAACTTCGGGCGTCGTCTTCGCTCACATGGAGGCGCCGGCATACGATCCGCAGGGACGGGTGCACACGTTCTGCCATGCGGTACGGGGCGCCTGGCACGTGATGGGAGTGACGCAGGGCGCGGGGCTGAGCCTGCAATGGTTCCGCAACCAGCTCGCGCCGGGCGCGGACTACGATCGCCTGACGGCTGAGGCGGCGGGCGCGCCGCCGGGCTCGCACGGCCTGTTCTGGCTGCCCTATCTGATGGGTGAGCGCACGCCCCATCTGGACGCCTTCGCGCGCGGCGGCTGGATCGGACTCACGGCGAAACATACGCGGGCGGATTTGATTCGGGCGCTTCTGGAGGGCGTCAGCTACAGCCAGAAGGATTGCCTGGATCTGATCGAGCAGTTGGGCGTGCGGGTGCGTTCGGTGCGCGTCTCCGGCGGAGGCGCTCGCAGCGCCTTTTGGCGACAACTGCTGGCCGACGTTTTCAACAAGCCGGTCGTCGTGCTGGAGACGCAGGAGGGATCGGCATACGGCGCCGCTTTGCTGGCGCTGGTGGGCGCCGGAGTTTACAGCTCCGTGCCCGAGGCCTGCCGCGTCGCCATCCGCGAGGTGGAGTGCGTCGAGCCGCGGGCCGCCGAATCCGAAGCCTACGCGCGGGGCCACGCCGTTTACCGGGCGCTGTATCCCGCCTTGAAAGCCATCTATCGCGAAATCGCCGGCTTGTGAGCGAGCCTACCGTGACGGCGTGCAGGGCCGCCGGCCGTCGCGGTTGAGCCCGAGGCGGAGAGCGAACCGCTTGAAGGCCTACTGCGAAGGTGCCATGATAGGGTCAGGTGTTTGGGGCGCGACGGCATGAGTTTGGTCGAAAAGTACGAGTTGCTGGATCTGATCGCCGAGAACGAAACACGCACGTATCTGGCGCGAGAACGCGCCAGCGTGCGCATGGTGATGGTCCACCAATTGTTGCCGGGGCCGAATCGCATCAGTTTGCTGGAGCTGGTGCTGCGGACTCGCATGATCCCGAGCTCGCCGGGGCGGTTACAAATTCTGGAGCTCGGTGAACACGGCGGGATCCCCTACGTGGTCACCGAGATTATCCCCGGCTTTCAGACGCTACGGCAATGGTTGCAGGAGGAGTTAGCCGTCGCGGCCAAAGCTCCGGGGCCTGGCGTTCCGCCGGCCCAAGCGGGCGCTTGGCCGGCGCCGACCATCAGTGAAGAGCCTGCGCCCCCCGCGCCCCACGTCGCAGCCACCCCCGCGGCGTCACCGGTTCCCACAGCGCCCGCTGGCAGTCCGCCTCCCGTGGCGCCGCCGCCAAGGCGCGATCCCGGCGAATTCACGCAACTGTTTCAGGTCGTGATGGCGGACATTTACAAGACGCCGCAGCCCGCGCCATCTGCACCTGCTGCTACGCCGCCCGCGTCGGCGACGCAGCCGGAGCCGCCGAAAACGGCGCCGACGCCAACCCCATCCATAGCTCCGCCACCGCCAGAGCCCGGAGAATTCACCCGCATGTTCCAGCAGCCTGCCGGGGCTGAGGCAACCCCGAAGGGCGGGGCGCAGGAGCCGGGGGAGTTCACCCGGATGTTTCAGGCCGGATGGCAGCCCAGTGGGCCCGTGACCTCTGAGCCGCAACCGCCGGCAGCCGCCTCAGCGTGGCCTCCGAGCGGGCCTGGGGGACCCCCGGGGACCTTAGAAGCTCCGACCCTGACCGCGCCAACTGGACCGGGGCCGGCGCCCGGTGTCGAAGGCGACGAGTTCGCCAAGTTATTCGAGCAGATCCATGTCGCACCGCAGCCGACGCCGCCCGCGGCGCCCGGTCCCGCGCCGGGTGTCCCATCGGCCGGTCCTCAGCCCTTGCCGAGCGGGCCCGAACCGGGTGAGTTCACGCGCATGTTCCAGTCGCCTTTAGCCCCGAGTCCGTTGGAGCCCGCGCCCATGGGACCCGCGGTTGGAGCTCCGCCTGGGCCGATCCCACCGCCGCCAGGCGCACCATCGTCCGGCCCCTGGCCCTCCACGCCTCCCGCAGCCTTCAGCGGTGGCGGTGCGACAGGAGGAGAATTCACGCGGATTTTCGGCGCACCGGCAACGGCGCAGCCGACACAGGCGCCGCCACCATCTTTCACGGGACCGAGCACGGGGGGCGCAACCCAATTCTTTGCCGGTCTGGGAACCCCCACCGAGCCGCTGCCGGCTCCGTCGGCTACGGGTCCGGGGGAGTTTACCCGGATCGTAGCGTCCGCTCCGGTGGAAGAGCCGCCCATCGCGGCCGCTCCCGTGGTTCAGACGCCGCAAAGCGCCGGTCGAAAGGCGACAGGATCGCCCTACCTCCCGCTGTTTCTGATCCTGGGGTTCGTCTTCCTGGTGGCGGTGGCTCTCATCCTGTATTTCGCGCTACGACACTGAAACGGCGGCGGACGGCTCTTCAGGCGGCCTGCGGCAGCAGGATGATCAGCTCCAATTGCGGGTTGGGAAAATCCGCGGGTACGTAGGCGGCCAGATTGCGTGCGCGGCAAATCGCCTCCCAGGCGCCTCCGGATTGATTCAACGCGAAGTACTGGTAGTTCAGCTTGATGGGAATAGCGCTGGGGGGCGTGGGGGTGTGCAGCAGGCGCACGCCGGGCAGAGCTTGCCGGACCAGATGTTCGATGTGCGTGGCCGAGCAGACTTTGATCAGCAGGGGGGCTTTGGAGATCAGCTCAGCCTCTCCCATTTCGGCCTGGATCGCCAGGTACATGCGGGTGTTCACCAGGTACTTTTCCTCGGCCAGGGCAGTGGCGTAGATCGAGGGTTGCACCAGTTTGAGCGGCAGAGAGACAAAGTTGGCCGGAACCACGGTCTCCAGCAGGAAGCGCAGCTTTTCATCCAGATCGGTGAAGCAACGGCTGAGGTCTTCGTGGTCGTAAACCGGGAGATCGCGGGGCTGAATCTTCAGCGAAAAAGTCGTGAGTGCGCCGGCCAGGGAAGTCATCGCCTGGAAGAGAGCTTCAGGGTGACCTTTGCGCGTTTCCAGCAGGTGACGGAAAAGCGGGAAGTGCGAATTGACGGTGTAGAGCAGCCAGAAGTTAGCGATGTCGGAAGAGGTGAAATCCGCCAGCGTCTGGTTCTTTTGCCGCCGCGTCGCCGAGAGCATCGTGCTGCGCGCGGCCAGGATTTCAACCAGGCGGCGCAGGATGGACATCAGGTACTCGCTGGCGGAGATGTCGAGCAAAGGCGGCACGAAGCGCGGATCCAGTTGGAAGGACCCGGAGGGAGTGCGCTGGACGCGCGCCACGCGCATGGCCGTGGCGCCCTGGCGCGCGTCATCTTCGGCCAGCAGCCGGAAGTTCTTGCGAGCGACCTGGATGGGACGCTCGGTGCGGTCCCAATTCTCATCCCGCACGACGGCCACCTCGGCCACGAAACGCGTGTCGGCGATGTGCGGGCCGGCCGCTACGTTCAGGCCTCGTTCGCGGTAGTTCGGGATGGCGAGGTACAGATCTACCGCCTCCCGGTCGCCTTCGAAATAATCGGCCAGCGGCTTGGGCGGAGGGGCGGGATCGGCTTCCGGGATGTCGAAGGGCAAGCCGTCGGGGAAGATTCCTTCCGCCAGTGAGATCGCCAATTGCCCGCTTGCGAGCGCCTCCTGGTTGATGTAAAGCTTGCGGAAGCCCCAGGGACGGAAATTGAGAGCCTCGATGTGAAACTGGAGGAAATTTTCGATAAACAGGTCCTGGGATTGCAAGTGCTGGGGCGTCAGGAAAGTCCCCTTGGCCCAGATGACAGGCTGAAGCCGCCTCATAGCGTTTCCAAGCTAGCAAGAATCAAGGCGAAAAGCAAAGGCGTGAATCGAGCGGCCCGAAGCGGGGCGTTGGAAGGCCGGGCGAGGTTTTCCCCGGGGCGCCCACAGACGCGGGAAGCAGCCGTAAGGTCTGTGCAAATGGATTCCTAAAGCATCCACCGGGGCTTCCGATAGACGAGGTAGGAGCTTTCTGCGAGATGGGAAAGGGACTGCTCGGGATCCTGGCTCGTCCCAGGAGTCGGGACCAAGCGCCTCTGAGGACCGAGGACTTACTTCGGCTGCTGTGCGAGCAGATGCCCGCCGTGGTGTGGACGACGGACCCTGGCTTGCTGATCTGCTCGATCTACGGACGCGCTGGGAGCGAGGCGGGAGCAGACTTCCGGTCGCTGATCGGGCTTCACGTGGGCGAGTGCTTTGGAAACGACTCGGCGGAAGCCGATCCGGTGCAAGCTCATCGCGAGGCGCTCGAAGGCTTCCCCGCAAGCTTGGAGTTTCGGTGGGACGAACGCATCTATAAGGGGCGCGTGGGTCCGCGGTTCGACCGTCAAGGCCGCATCGCCGGCGTGGTCGGGATCGCGCTCGACGTCACCGAGCAGCATCGCGCCGTGCAAGCGCGACTGGAAAGCGAGCAGCGCTACCGGCAGTTGTTCGAAGAGGCCCTGGATGTCATCTTCACGCTGGACCTGGAAGGACGTTTCACTGCTGTGAACAAAGCGGCGCGGCGGGTCAGCGGCTACCGGCCAGAGGAGCTTATCGGTTCCAACATCAGCCGGTTACTGGAGCCCGCGGCGTATCGGTACGTGCAGGAGTTGATCCAGCGGGCCCTCGGCGGGGAGACCATGGCGCAGTTCGAATTGCCCATCCTGGCGCGCGATGGGCGCCGGGTCTTGCTGGATGTCAGCGCCCGGCTCCAGTTCGAGAAGGGCCGCCCGGTGGGCATTCAAGGCATCGCGCGCGACATCACGGAGCGCAAGCAGTTGGAGGAGCGCGTGCTCCAAGCCCAGAAGCTGGAAGCCCTGGGAGAGTTGGCCGGCGGCGTGGCCCACGACTTCAACAATCTGCTGTCCGCCATCCTGGGTCACGCGGACCTGCTGCAACTGAACCCGAAAGATCCCGAGGCGGTGCGCAAAGCTGCGGAGGTTATCATTCGCGCGGGCGAGCGCGCCCAACGGTTGGCGGCGCGGCTGCTCGGCTTCGCGGGGCGCGGCAAATACCAGAATGTGTCCGTGGACCTGCACGCGCTCTTGAGCGAAGTTATCGGGCTACTGGAGCCCACGCTGCCGAAAGCCATCGTCCTGCTCACGCGCTATGAAGCCCAGCCGGCCGTGACGATGGGGGATCCCGGGCAGTTGCATCAGGTCTTCCTGAACCTGGCGCTCAATGCGCGCGACGCCATGCCGGAAGGCGGCACGCTGGTTTTCCGAACCGAGAATGTCGAGGCCCCGGCGGAAGCCTTCCGTGATCTGGGTGTGGCGTCGCCAGGCCGGTACGTGAAGATTTCGGTGTGCGACACGGGAGTGGGCATCCTTCCCGAGCACTTGCCGCATCTGTTCGAGCCCTTCTTCACGACCAAGTCCGCGGAGGGCAAGACGGGCATGGGCCTGGCCATGGTTTACGGTATTGTGAAGAATCACGGGGGCGCCATCGAGGTCAGCAGCCAGCCGGGATGCGGCACGATCTTCTCGGTGTATTTGCCTGCGGCCCCTGAGCAGGCCGCGGCGCCGGCCGCTCCGGCTGCGCAAAGGCCCGTGCCGGAGTCGGCTTCCATCCTGGTGATTGACGACGAGGAGGTGCTAGGGCGGGCCGCGGCCTCGATGCTGGAGAGCGCAGGGTATCGGGCGGCCTGTGCCGACCCCCTGCGGGCCGTTGAAATGGTGCGCGCGGCCCCGCAGGCCTTTGACCTGGTGTTGCTGGATGTGCTCATGCCGGGCATGCCGGGCGAGGCCTGCTTTCGCGCCTTGAGAGCCGTCCGGCCTGATCTGCGGGTGGTGATCACCAGCGGCTACGCGCGCGACCGCGCGGTGCAGGAGCTGTTGGATGCCGGCGCGGTCGGATTCGTGCCCAAGCCGTACTCCTTCCAGCGGCTCACAGAAGCGGTGCGCAAGGCGCTGGGGGCTTAGGGAGCACACCTTCTGTGAGAACGATCCCAGCCACCGCGGACCGGGCTCGTTCCTGACCCCGGCGCCTGCCGCTAGCCGATCAGATTTGCTCTTCACCGTTGTGGCATAATGCCGCTTTAGAGGTTGAGCCAAAACGCAAGGGGGTCATACATGTCGCAAGCTGTCATCCTCCGCGCGGCGGCGCTGATGCTTTGCGCCGGCGCGCTGTACGCGCAAGTCATCACCGGGACGCTGAGCGGCACGGTCCGCGACCCGGCCGGCTCGGTGATCCCGAACGCTCAAGTCACTTTGACCAATCAAGCCACGGGGGTGGCGCTCAAGTCCGCCACCAATGAAGCAGGACTGTTCGTGTTCTCCAGCGTGCTCCCCGGAACTTACTCGCTGGAGGTTTCCGCCAGCGGCTTTCGCACCCACCAGGTGCGAGACATCACCCTGACGGCCAACGAGCGCCGCTCGTTAGGCGACATCACGCTTCAGGTAGGCCAGCTCCAGGAGCGCGTGGAGGTCACCGCCGAAGTGACGCCCATTCAGACCGCTTCGAGCGAGCGCGCCGGGCTGGTCAGCGGCGATCAGGTGCTGAACCTGGCCATCAAGGGCCGTGACTTCCTGGGGCTGTTGTCCACGCTGCCGGGCGTGGTGGACACGCGCGCCGGAGCGCGCGAGGTCGTCATGACTGGCAATGTGCTTCAGGGCCTGCACATCAACGGCGGCCGGGAGACCTCGATCATGTACGCGCTGGACGGCATTTCGGCGGTGGACACCGGCTCGAACACCAGCGTGCACAACGAGCCCAACATGGACGCCATCGGCGAGGTGAAAGTGCTCACCTCGAACTACCAGGCCGAGTACGGCCGCAACAGCGCGGGCACCATCAACGTGATCATCAAGAGCGGGACCCGCGACTTCCACGGCAGCGCGTATTGGTACTACCGCCACGAGACCCTGAACGCCAACGGATTCTTCCAGAACCGGACGGGCACCGCCAAGCCGCTTTACCGCTTCAACAGCGGAGGCTACTCGATCGGCGGACCATTCTATATCCCGGGCAAATTCAACACCAACCGCGACAAGCTTTTCTTTTTCTTTTCGCAAGAGTATGTGCGACGGCGCCTGTATCCCGGCGTGCGATTCGTCACCACACCGACGGCGCTCCAGCGCGAGGGCAATTTTTCTGAGACCCGCGATCTGAATGGGGCGCTCATTCCCGTCCGCGATCCCAACACGGGCCAGCCGTTCCCGGGCAACATCATCCCCAAATCGCGCTTGAATCCCCTGGGGCAGGCGATTCTGAATTTCTACCCGCTGCCCAATTATGTGGAAACCGATCCGGCGCTACGGTATGCGCGTAACTACCGCAGCAACGTGAGTGGGCGAAATCCTCGCCGTCAGGACGTCTACCGTGTGGATTACGTCATCACGCCCACGTTGACGATGTACGTGCGCGGGATCACGGACCACGATCACGAATACTGGCCTTACGGCTCCTGGGTGGCCGGGAATCTGAACTTCGACCTGACGGAAACTTTTCGGCCGCAGCGCGGACGCGGCGGCGTGCTGAACCTGACCAAGCTGTTCGGGCCCACTGCGGTGAACGAGTTCACCATGGGCGCCACCACGCGTGGCCAGACCTTCAATCCTGTGGACAAGAGCAAGGTGGCCCGCAGCCGCATGGGAAACATTCCGCAGTGGTACCCGGCCTCCAACGAATCGGGCGCCATCCCCAATGTTACCTTTGGCGGCGTGCCCAATTACATCAACTGCTCGCTGGGCAATATTCCCTACACCAACGAGAACCCGGTATTTACGTTCGCCGATAATTTCAGTAAGCTCAAGGGCCGACACTCGCTGAAGTTCGGCGTCTACCTCGAACGAATGCGCAAAGATGAGGTGGGCAGCCCGAACACTCGCGGCGCCTTCTCATTCGGACGCAACGTCAATAATCCTTTCGACGCCAATTACGCCTTTGCCAACGCGATTCTGGGCAACTTTGAAAGTTACGCCGAGGGTACTTTCCGGCCGTACTCGCACTATCGTTACACGCAGGTGGAGTGGTACGCGCAAGATTCCTGGAAAGCAACCCGGCGGTTAACGCTGGAGTTGGGAGTGCGCTTCTACAACGCTCCCTCAGCGCATGATGAGCGCTTCGCCATCACCACGTTCAACCCCGCGTCTTACGATCTGAAGAGCGCTGCGAGGCTGATCTGGCCGGCGCGGGACGCCGCCGGGCGGCGCGTAGGCATGGATCTGCAAAGCGGGCAGATCTATCCGGTGCCTTACATCGGCCTGTTCGTGCCGGGTTCGGGCAATTACGCGCCGGGCATGGTCGTCGGCGGCAAGGGGTTCAACCCGAAGCTTTACGACACGCCCCGGGTGGCCGTAGGCCCGCGCTTCGGTTTCGCGTGGGATCCGCTTGGCAACGGAAAGATGGCTGTTCGCGGCGGCTTCGGCATCTTCTATGACCGGCCGCAAGGCAACGTGTATTCGGGCACCAATGGCCAGCCCCCGGTGGCCTACACGCCGACGCTGTACTTCGGCAACCTGAACACGTTCCTGCAAGCCCAGGGAGCTGTGGGGCCGAGCAGCGTCAACGCCCCCCAGGTGGGCCGCCAGCCGCTGCCGCGCGTGATGAGTTACAGCTTCGGCATCCAGCGTGAGATCGGATTCAATACGGTGATTGATGCGGCGTACGTCGGAACCCTCGGCCGACACCTGCTCTACGTGCGCAACATTAATGCCATTCCGATGTACTCGCGTTTCGATCCGGCCAATCTGGACCGCACGACGAACAGCCCGCTGCCGGATAACTTCTTCCGTCCTTACCCGGGGCTGAGCACCATCAACGTGCGCGGATTCGGCGCTACCTCCAGTTACAATTCCTTACAAGTAACGGCGAACCGTCGTATGTCGCGCGGGGTTCAGTTCGGCGTTTCTTATACCTTCTCCAAGACGCTGGGCGTGGGCGCAGGAGACTTCGACGGCGTGAGCCCCTACTTCTCGATGCGGCAGCGCAACTACGGCTTGCTGAGTTACGACGTCACCAACGTTTTGAGCATCAACTACACCTGGAGCCTGCCGAGCCCGGCGCCCGACATCAAGCCGCTCCACTGGGTGCTTGGCAATTGGCAGGTTTCGGGCATCACGTCGTTCCTGTCCGGCACGCCCTTCACGCCGGGCTTCTCGACGACGGATGCGGTGGATTTGACCGGCTCCAACGAGGGCGCCCGCATCACGGTGTTGGGCGACCCGCGGCTGCCCAAGAGCGAGCGGACATTCTTCCGCAACTTCAAGACGGAGATGTTCGCCCGGACGGCCCCCCGCGACTTCGGCAACGCGGGCATCGGCCTGCTGCGCGGCCCGGGCGTGAACAACTGGGACATCGCCGTCTCCAAGCGTGTTCCGGTGACAGGCGAGGAGCGCTACTTCCAGTTCCGCGCCGAGTTTTACAACGCGTGGAACCACACGCAGTTCTCCAGCGTGGACAGCACCGCGCGCTTTAACCCGCAAGGGCAGCAGATCAACGCCAACTTCGGCGCTTACACGGGAGCGCGCGATCCGCGCCGCATCCAGCTTTCGCTGCGCTTCATGTTCTGAGCGACGCTGATCGCGCGGGCCGAGAAACCAAGTCCGCAAATGCCCTGTTCCGGCCGGGATTCCGGCCGGAGCAGGGCGACGCGTCTTGCGGAGCGAAGCCGAGGAAGGGTAGGAGGGTAAGGCTCTAGGCCTGCGACCGGTCCCCTCGGAAGCCGCCGCGATCTCGCTGTGCAACGGCTACTTCCGCAGCAGCCAGACCTCGGAAACCTGGCAACCCCGACCGTTGCCGCCCAGTCCGGGCTCCTGATACCAGCTCAGCCGCAGCTCACCGTCAACCGTGGCCTCCGGCGGGATCTCGAATTCCAGAGGCCGGAAGGGGAACGGTTTTTCGATCAGCGGGTGCACTTCGTACTTGTCATCGGCGACCAGCCGGATGCGGCGCTTGATGGCGTCGCCGCCGTAGACCACGCGGAGCCGGTAGCGCGCCGTGGCATCCAGGTTGGTGTAATGCATCTTCAGCGGCTCGTCGTAGAGGGCCTCCGCGTGATTGCGCCAGGAGGTTCGCAGCGCGGCGCGAGGCGCGAATCCTACTAAAGCGGAACGCAAGAAAGGCGGATCCTCTTCGAAGCCGGGGCCGCACACCAAGCGCCGCTGCTCGGTGAGATTGCCCAGGTCGTCATAGAAGCCGCCCGGACCGGGGTTCGTCCAGTTGACGATCTCTTCAATGGCCCGCAACCTCTCGGCCTCGCTGCCCAGCTTACGAATCTCGGCAAACCGCTCTTCGAGCCAGGGGCGGTTGTTCAGCGGCACGTCAATGGAATCCAGATTGGCGCCGCGCTCCACGGCGATGGCGTGATAACGGGGCACGCTCAACTGCATCCGAATGCTTTGAAACAGAGCCTCGGCCAGCTCGAACACGCGCGCCCGCCACGGACCGGCCGGCCCGGGATCCTGAGCGCGCGCCAGAATGCGCTCGGCGGCCGTCAGCGCGGTGAGTGACCCGCTCCGAGGCGCGTCGCGCAAGGCCGCCATGGCTTCTTCTTCCAGCGCCGTTTCGCGGATCAGACGGCTACGCAGGCAGGCGTCATAATAGGCGCGGTAGAGCGCCATCTGGAAGCGCCAGTTGGCCAGCTCCTGCGGTGTGGCGGCGCGTTCCAAAGTGCGGAACTGCTCGAGGGTGATGTCCACGCCGGCATTGGTTAGCAACGGCCCTTGCCAATTGCGCTCCAGGGCCAGCAAACCCTGCGCGAAGGCGTCCTCCCAGCGTTCGCTGATGAAGTAGCGTGCGTACTCGCGCAGGATGCCGACGACGTCGGCGTCCGGATCCCATCCCAGAGCGCTCCACAGGATCTTGTTCACATCGTCGTTGCACCCCTCCGAGTAGGTGATGAAGCCGTCGGTGTGCGGGCGCGCATAGCGGAAGATGCGCGCATGGCCGAGCGGCCGGGGATTGATCACCTCGCGGCCTTCGGTCAAAGCAAACGCCGTGTCCCAGTCGGGCACAGGGTACTGACAGTGACGGCTGTGAGTGATGTCCGGGTAGTCGCGGATGGGATAGCGCTTGGGAACGCGGGCGCGGAGCTCCGCCAGTGGGATGCGGATCTGCGGGCCGGCGGCGATGCCCGTCAACCACGCGGGTTCAGCCCTCAGCAGACCGAAGAACTCTTCCAGCCATGCCTGGCTGAAGCCTTGCGGCGAAACCCACATGCCCGCGCGAGGATGATAGCGGCGTAAGTTGGCGGCCTGCTTCTCCAGCAGAGCCATCAGCACTTTGGGCGGCGTGTGGCCGGGATCGCCGCCGGGTACGAACACCGCATCCACGCGCGGCAGTTGGCGGAAGACTTCGCCCCATTCCTGCAAGGCGAACTCCACGATCTTGGGATCCGAGTAGTCCTTGTCCAGCGCCGGATACCAGATCCACACGTCGAGACCGTACTCGTCGGCCAGCCGCGACATCTCGATCATCATGCGCATGGGAGGCAAGGGGAAGTGAGGGCTGTCGGCGGCGTCGTCCGAGCGCGGCGGGATCAGCTCGATGGCGTTGGTTCCGAAGACCGCCAGATCCCGGATGTACTGCTCCCACATAGCCACCGTCCAGCCGTCATAGGAATTCGTCTTGGGACGGAAGCCTAACTGGTGGCCGCGCAGGCGCACCTTGGGGGCGGTCGAAATGCGCAGCGCATCGTCCAGCGTAACCGAGCCTTTTCTCATGCGCAACGTGCGCAGCAGGCGCCCGACGCCGAACAGGACGCCGCGCGCGTCGTTGCCGACTACGAAGACCGCGGGTGTAGCCCCGCCGCGCTCGACCCAAACGCGATAGCCTTCAGCGCCGGCGGCGGCTGCGGGCTCGTTCGCATAGCGCCCGCGGAACTGAGTCAGCGACGCGGCCTGCGTCAGCGCGATCACCGGCTGGGCTGCCGAGGGCCAGGCAGTCGAGGTTGTCCAGCGGAAACCGCTGCGTTTTTCGACCTCCTCGACCAGCATCGTGACCGCTTTCCGCTCGGAAGAGGAGAGATTGGCCGGCGATACGACAACGGCCTGGTTTAGCGTTAAAGTTGCGAACAGGATGGCGAGCATGAATCACCTCAAGCGGAATATTTCGCCGCCAGCTCTCGCAGCCGCTTCAGCAGGCGCGGCACGGCGGTTTCGGGCGGCTCTTTGGCCTCGTACTCCAGAGCCAGATAGCCCCGATAACCCGCACGCGCGAACATGGCGAAGATGCGGTCCCAGTCGGACTCCCGAACTTCGCCGCTTTCGTCGCGGATTTGACTCTTGACCTGCGCATTGACGGCGTAGGGCAGACACATTTCGATCTGCTCGTAGACGCGGGAGCGGAAGTTGCCGGTGTCCAGGTTGATGCCGGCCCAGGGAGAATTCACCCGGCGCACGATTTCGACGATGGTTTCCGCCCGGTCGGTGATGCCGCCGTGGTTTTCAAGGCCCAGGATCACGCCCTTGGATCCGGCGTACTCGGCGCCTTGCGCGAGGACTTCCGCCGCCCACCCGGCAGCCTGATCCTCGGTGGCGCCTTGCGGAACGCGCCCGCCGAACACACGGATGTGGCCCGCTCCCAGGGCGGCCGCGACATCCACCCATCGCCGAATCCCCTCCACTTCCTGGCGCCGCTGCTCGGCAGTGGGGCGGGTCATCTCCGTGCGAATCGAGATGCTGTAGATCTCGACCGCATTGCGGTAGGCCAGCCGTCTCAAGGCCAGCAACCATTTCTCCTCGAGAGGTTGGGGAAACCAGTAGACGGTAAGATCGAGGCCGTCCAGGTGATGCTCGACGGCGTAACGCACCAGATCCTCGTAAGTCATCTTGCGTGCCGCCAACGCCTCGCGGAAACTATACGCGCACAGCGCCGAGCGGAGGCGCGCTTTGCCGGCGGTGAGTTTCTCGGTCTGCGCGCTTAGCGCAGCGGCAGGCGCCAGTTTCAACCACTCGCGACGATTCATCGGACCTCCTATGCGAACCCCTGATTATAGCCCGCGGTACAATGGCCGAACATGGACACGCTTTTGCATTCCATCAGCTACGCCGGCACGTGGGGCCAGGCGTTTCTGACCGTCGAGCAGTTCGTGGATAAGGCCGCGGAGCTAGGCTATGACGGCGTGCTGCTGGCCGCCAAACGGCCGCACGTTTCGCTGCTGGATTTCGATCGCCGGGCGCGGACGCGCTTGCGCCGCCGCATCGAGAGCCGCGGGCTGCGGCGCGTGGCCATCGCGGGATACAACAACTTTACCGCGGACCTGGAGCATGGCGACATCCCCACGCAGGAGATCCAGATCCACTACGTCGTCGAGCTGGCGCGTCTGGCCGCAGACCTGGGCGGCGATCTGGTGCGCGTTTTCACAGGGTACGAGCATCCTGCGGCCGGCTACACGGCGCAGTGGAACCTCGTCGTGCACGCGTTGAAACAGTGCGCGCGGCGCGCCGCCCGATTCGGCGTCACCATCGGCGTGCAGAATCACCATGACATCGCCGCGGGCTACGAGAGCCTGCACGATCTGATCCAAGCCGTGGACGAGCCCAACTGCAAAGCCCTGTTCGACGCCTGGGCGCCGGCTCTTCAAGGAGCGGACATCGTGCAGGCCGCGCGCAAGATGGGCGGCATCACGGCTCACACCACCATCGCCAACTACCAACGCCGACCGCGCTACCGCTACGAGCCTTCCGTGGTCAACTATACGCCTCAGACGCCTTACGTTCTCGCCGTGCCGATCGAGGAAGGCTTCATTGACTACCGCGCTTTCCTCCATGCGCTGCGGGAAGGCGGTTTCAACGGCACGGTGGCTTACGAGATGTGCTCGCCGCTGGCGGGCGGCGGCAGCATGGAGAATCTGGATCGCTGCGCCCGCCTTTTCGTGGAGTTCATCCGCAGCCTGTGAGGGGGCTGCGGCAATGGGGCCTCAGTGCCGGAAGTGGCGGACACCCGTGAAGACCATCGCCAGCCCTAAGCGATTCGCGGCGGCGATGACGTCGTTGTCGCGCACCGAACCGCCCGGCTGAATCACCGCGGTCACGCCGTGCCGCGCCGCTTCTTCGACCCCGTCGGGGAACGGAAAGAACGCGTCGGAGGCCAGCACGCTACCGGCCAGCGGCAGCACCGCGCGCCAGGCGCCGATCTTCACCGAATCCACGCGGCTCATCTGACCCGCGCCCACACCCACCATCTGACCGGCTCTGGCGTAGACGATGGCGTTGGATTTGACGTGCTTGACGACCTTCCAGCCGAACTCCAGAGCAGCCCATTCCTCCTCGCTCGGGGCGCGCTCGGTGACCACACGCGCCTGGGAACGCTCGAAACGGTGCAGGTCGGGCGTCTGCACTAAGTAACCTCCGCTGATCGTCTTGATCACCAGCTCGTCGGTCGCCGGTCGGGTCACGCACACCAGGCGGAGGTTCTTCTTCGCCGACAGCACGGCCAGCGCCTCGGGAGCATAATCCGGCGCCGCTACGGCCTCGATGAAGGTCTTCGCGATCTCGCGCGCCGTCTCTTCATCCACGGTGCGATTGAAACCCAGCACGCCGCCGAAGGCGGAGACGGGATCGCATTCAAAGGCCCGACGGTAGGCTTCGGCCAGAGAGGCCTGCTCGGCGCAGCCGCAGGGGTTGGTGTGCTTGATGATCGCCGCCGCAGGATGCTCGAACTCGCACACGAGCTGCCAGGCGGCGTCCAGGTCCACAAGATTGTTGTAGGAAAGCTCCTTGCCCTGAAGCTGTCGGGCGCCTGCCACCCCTGAGCGGTCGGTCGCATAAAGAGCCGCCGCCTGGTGGGGGTTCTCGCCGTAGCGCAGCGACAGAATGCGCGGAGCGCGCAGATCGAGCACCTCGGGAAGGATCTCGGTGCGTTCGACAAAGCGGCCTTCGCGGTATTCGAGCCGCCCCAGACGGGTGCTGATGGCGCGATCGTAATCCGCGGTGCGACGAAAAGCATCGAGCGCCAGGCGCCAGCAGGTTTCTCGGGAAAGCTCGCCGCCCGTGGCCGTCAGCTCCTCGATGAGCTTCGCATACTGATCGGCAGACGTCACCACTGCCACGTCCTGCCAGTTCTTGGCCGCTGCACGAATGAGCGTCGGCCCTCCGATGTCAATCTGCTCGATGAGCTCCTGCAAGGGTATGTCCGGACGCGCGGCGGCCTGTTCGAAGGCGTAAAGGTTGACCACCACCATGTCAATCGGCGGAATGCCGTGTTCCGCCAACGCGCGCATGTGATCCGGGTTGGCGCGCATGGCCAGAATGCCGCCTGCGATCTTGGGGTGAATCGTCTTGACGCGCCCGTCGAGCATCTCGGGGAAGCCGGTGACCTCCGCCACGTCGCGCACCGCGAGACCGGCCTGGCGCAGAACGCGCGCGGTGCCGCCGGTCGAAAGGATCTCGACCGAGAGCCGGGCGAGTTCGCCGGCAAACTCCACGATGGCCGTTTTGTCAGTGACGCTGATCAGCGCACGGCGGATTTGAGGCATGAAACTCTCATTGTGCCACAAGGCCGGCGGGGGTCGAAGATGGGGCCGTGCAACGGCTCAGCAGTCCATTACGGCTTGTTCGAAATCGCGGAACGACGGGCACAGCTCCCTGAGGCGATCCAGATTCGTACGGCGCGCGATCTCGCCGTAGACCTGAGGGGTGACGTGGAGATTCGCACAGGCGAGCAAGCGCCTCAGGCGGTCTTTGGGATCCGTAATCTCCTCTGGAGCTTCCCGGATCGTCGGGTCCACGCGCTTTCCCCCGCGCTCCTTCGCCAGAGAGTTGATAGCCTCGAGGTCAGCAAGCAGCCAGGCGGGCGCTTGCCTTTGAACCACGCACAGGTGCACGCCGTCGCGAAAACGATAGCAGCGCCCCGAAATCTTACCGGCCATCTTTTCCTTCAACTCCGAGGGATTCCGGCCATCCCCGTCTATGATCACTAACGCCTTGTCGAGCGGGTATCCCTCGGCTGCGTGCTGAAAGATTTTCAGGTAGTCGGGGAACTTACGGAGTAACTTCGTCTTACCGCCACACGTATAAACTTCGATTTTAACCTCAGCGTCTGACAGGATTCTGCTGATGAGCTCCCGGAATACCGGCTCGTCATAAGTGCCCTCTACAACCAGGCCGTAGCTGCGCTCAGCCACTTTCGAGAGCTCCGGAATAATAGAGCTCGCCTAAGCCCAACTCACTGCTCTCGAGCAGCTCACGAAGGTGAGTCTTGTCCCTGGGATGGTAGACGACGGTCGCCCCTTCGCGTTTATCGAAAACAATCAGCTCATCCAGTCGGGCGTGGTCCACCAAGTGCAACGAGTGGGTGGTGGCGATGACCTGCGCGGGATTGCGAACTTCGGGGCGGTCTTGCGCCTGTCTGAGGATCTCCAGGAGCACCTCGATGAGTTTCGGGTGCAGGTGGTTCTCAAGCTCTTCGATACAGTAAAGGCTTGCCGCTAGCTCAGGGGGACTGAAGATCAGCGAAAGCAGTCCAAGAAACGCAAGGTCCCCATCGGACATCTCCCAAAGTTGGAGAGGGCGCTTCAAATGGCGGTCCCGCTGGCCAACTGTGACCGTGGCTTGTTCGGTCGGCCAGGTGAACACCTTTTCAACGCCCGGCAGAACGTCCTTACAAACCTGCTCGATGCTCGCAAAAGCTTCCGGGTACCTGGTCTGGAGCTGCATCAGCCAGGCAGCCAGATTGTCGCCATTTTCAGTGAGGAATGGCGGCGCAGCAGCGGGATTCACGGTCCGCATAAGCTGCGGGATAAGCCGGTAGAAGCGCCACGAAGCGATCACGTTGCGGAGAAATCCACCATCCCAAGCGGGGATCTCGAACTCGATCGCCGCACGGTCACGATCAATGCCGGGGACGACTTCCCGACCGTCGCTGTTGACAAGCCTGCGCCTTCCGCCCTCCGAAACGATGAGCTCGGCTGGACCGCTTTTTAAATGAACACACAGCCGTTCGTCGGGGACGGTCACACCGCCGTAGGCGTCGCTCGAAATCTCCAGGCGATAGTTCCATGAGAGATTTTCGTCATCCTGGATCCGGGCTGCGATCCCCTCTAAGGAAACGACCATGAGATGGGAATCGCCGCCTTTCCAGGTCCACTCGCGAAACCAGCCGGGGAACGCGTTAGCCAGACCACGGCCGCCGGGTTGTGGAAAGGCGACCCGATGCAAGAAGCGGAAGACCTCGATGAAATTGCTCTTGCCGGCACGGTTCGGCCCGATCAGGAAGTTCCGCGTTCCGAGCTTCACTTCTACGTCTCGGAAAGACTTGAAGTTCTGAACGCGGACGGCTTTGAGCACTTGCCCTCCCCGGCAGCTCCGATCAGGAAGCTTCGCTCCCCATTATAGCAACGCAATTTTTGCCGGCTTCCTGGCGAGACCGTTCTCACGGTGCGCACGTCAGCGACAGGCCACTCGTCACGAACCCGCACTGGATTGGCCGACAGGGAGTCGCTCGTCCGCTCCGCCGTGCGCCGCGGCTACTCCGTCAGCTCGTAGCCCCGCTGGGCGACTTCGGTCCACAGGATTTCCGCCGGGTGCCCGTGCAGAGCGAAGATTTGCCGGATCAGGTCGCAGACCGCCTCCGAACCGCGTTCGTAGAACACCAAAACCGAGGGGCCGGCTCCGGAGAGCGCGCAGCCCAGCAGCCCTGGAGCGCGCAACTTGAGAATCTCCTCCAGGCCCGGAACCAACGCGCAGCGATAAGGATGGTGAAAACGGTCTTCCAGAGCCACGGGGAAGGCGGACGAGGAACCGGTAGCCAGAGCCGCCACCAGCAAAGCGGCTCTCTGGACGTTGAAAACAGCGTCCTGGCGCGAGTAATGTTCCGGCAACACCGCGCGGGCCTTGACTGTCGGCAACTGGAAATCCGGCACAACCACCGCGACGGCGAAGTGCCGGGGCAGCTCCAGACGGACTGCACGTGTGGCGCCGCCCGCGTCAATGGCCGCCGCCACGATCGAGCCCAGCACGCAGGCCGCCACATTATCGGGGTGCCCTTCGATGCGTGCGGCCTCGTCCAGCACGCGCAAGGGCTTCCATCCCAAACCGAGCAAACGATCGGCGATGACGACACCCGCGGTGAGCGCCGCGGCGCTGGAGCCCAGTCCCTTGCCGATCGGAATGTGGTTGACGATCTCCAGCTCGATGGGCGGAATCGTCTCGCGCAGATCGCGGGCCACCGCCAGAGCCGTCTGCCAGATCAGATTGTCGGGTCCGGTCGAAATCAGCTCCGCGTCGCGGCCGCACACGCGAATCCGAAGTTCCTCCGACGGACGGAAGCGACACTCCAGGTAGATGGCCAGCGCCAGTCCGAGACAATCGAAGCCGGGACCCAGGTTGGCGCTGGAGGCCGGAACCCGCAGGCTCACCCAGCCCGGCTGTGCCCTGGCCGAGCTCAACTCAAAGTGACCTTCACGCCTTCGCGGCAGGATCGGTAAACGCTGAGGACGATTTCCAGGGCCTTGTAACCTTCCTCGCCGGAGACCAGCGGCGGACGGCCCGTGCGGATGGCTTCGCCGAAATCCAAGAACTGGCGCTCGAACGGCTCCAGCGAAATGGCCATGGGATCGGAAGCGCCCGAGGCCACATCCCGAGCCAGCGGCGGCTCTTCGCCGGCGTCGTCGCGCACGTCCCAACCAGTCAACTTGTCGCCGGAAATGATCGCCGTGCCTTTAGTTCCGTGAATTTCGATGCGCTCGGTGTAGCCAGGCCAGAAGGCGGTCGAAGCTTGAAGGACTCCGGTGGCCCCGTTCTCGTAGCGCAACAGGGCGCAGACGACGTCCTCGGACTCGATCTTGTGGAGCGCGCCGAGCTGCCAGTAGCCGAACAACTCCTTCACCCCGCCGATCAACCAGCGCAATACGTCCACCTGATGAATGGCCTGGTTGATCAGGGCCCCGCCGCCCTCTACCGCCCAACTCCCTTTGATGGGGCGGGAGTAATATTCCGGCGTGCGGTACCACTTGACGTAGGCGTCGGCTTGCAAAATCTTGCCCAACCGCCCGTCGCGGATGGCCTTGTAAAGGAAGCGGCTGGATTCATCGAAGCGATGCTGGCTGACAACGCCGAGCTGGATGCCCGCCTGCCGCGCGATCTCGATCATCCGCCGCGCGGTCTCCAGGTTCGTGGAAATGGGCTTCTGCACCTGGATGTGTTTCTTGGTTTCCGCGCAGATTTCCAGCGGCTGAAGGCGAAAGTCCGGAAAAGTACAGACATCCACAAAGTCCACTTCGGGATGCCGGCACACCTCTTCGTAAGTGGGCACGAATTGCGCGCCGTACTTTTCGGCGAATTGTCGGCCTGCCTGCTCGTTGATGTCCGTGCAGACGGTGACTTTGTAGCCGATGTTCGCGTATGCCTGTGCGTGTTTATGGGAAATGGCTCCGGTGCCGATGATGCCTACTCGCAAGGACGCACTCCTTTCTTTCGTTCTGGCAGTATAGCGCAGCGGCCTGCCGGCGCGGTCAGAGCCCGTGATTATCGCCGCAAATGAAGACCTCCAGCCCCAGCTCTTTGAAAGCCGCAGCCTTGGCGGCCAGGGCCAGGTTGGCGCCTTCGGCGTCGGGCGCGTAAGCTACCTGGATGTGGTTGGACTTGTGTCGCGCCATCATCTGATCGCGCGTGACCCCGTAGGTCACAGCGTGCATGATGGGCCACTGGGAGGTGGTGATCCGCCAGCGGCGTTCGGTCTCTTCCGGCGGCAGTTCGATGACGCCGGCCCGACCCACGTCCGCCTTGAGCTTGCCGTTCTCCACGAAGACGCGGCTCCAGACGATCTCGCCCGGCTTGGAGACGCCTTTCAGAGTGCCGCCGCCTAGCGGAAAGTACATGGGAGGCTGACGTTCGCTGATGGCCCCTGCGTATCCTCCAACGAAGTGATTCGGTGGGGCGCCGCCCGAGATCTCGAAGACCCAGACGAAACGTCCGTCGTAAGGCTCGCCGTAGCGCACATCGTGCAAGGTGGTCTCCGGATCGAAGCCCAGTCGCCGCCAGACGCGGTTGGTCACCAGGGCGTCCAGCCCCGCGCACTCATCAACTTCGTTGAAGTGCGGCAAAGCCTGGCCTTCATACAGCACGCGTCCGGTGATGGGACAACGAACGGGCGGGCGGTCCACGTTATTGAGAAGCCCCTCGACCAGGTCGGAAGCGGGCGCCAGATCCTTCAGGCCCTGCTGATACTGAATGCCGATAGCGTCGCAGCCGAATTCGTCCGCGATGCGCAACGCAGCGATGTACATCTTGCACTGCATCAGGATCTGGTCGTCGGTAAGATCGGTTTCCGGGTTGGGGCCGGTCACGAAACGCAACCCTTTGTCCTCCAGCCAGGCGCGCACCTCGCGCGCCTCCTCGTCGGGAACGCGCAGCATCGCGGCGTAAAGCGCCGACTGGCTGAGGCGTTCTTTGAAAACGCCCGTGCGGTGCAGTAACTCGTCAGGGATGATGGCGTTGTACATGCCCATACATCCCTCATCGAAGATGCCCATGATCGCCTTGCGCGTCTTCAGTTCGCGCCCCACTTCGCGGCCGATCCTGGCGGCGCGAGGCGGCAGCTTGAACTGCTTCAAGGGACGCGCGTGGCTGGTGTCGTGCACCAACATCTCCCCGTTCAACCAGCGACGCAAGCCCTCGACAAAGAAGTCGTCGGTGAAATCCGCGCTCCACAGCGTGCTGTAGCGCACCCCGGCTTTCGTGAGGCAGGCGTTCAGGTTCAGCAGTCCTACTAGCCCGGGCCACTGCCCGCTCCAGTTGGCCACGGTGAGAATCGGACCGCGATGCGTGAGCAGGCCGGGGAACACATGGTGGCTGTACTGCCACACCGCTTCCACCACCACCAGCGGCGCGTCCGGCGGTATCTCCCGGAAGACTTCCAGACCGCGCTTCTGACTGTCAATGAAGCCGTGACCCTTGACGGGATCCACGGGATGTCCGCGCCGCACGGCGCGTCCCTCACGACGGATGGCTTCCATCACCGCCTCTTCGGCCTGCTGCTGGGCGGGCCAGCAGACCTGGTTGGCGGACAGGCGGAGATCACCGCTAGCGATCAAGATAACGGGTTCGGGCATAGATTTCATTGTGCCACAGAGCGCGGCCGAAGGGCGAAGGGAAACTCGTGGGCGGTTGCCGGATTTGACAGATTCGCATTTGCGAATTATTCTAAAAGAAGCCGGACGGCTGGCGTCGGCTCCCGGCCGGCGGCGTCTTCGGGGTCTTCGGGCGCGGCGCCCGATCGGCAGCCGGACCGCTTCTGGGGATTGCGCCTGACCGCCGTGCGGCAGGCGTCGGCAGAAATCATCCAAACCGCAACTCAAGGAGAGCAGCGATGGGAAAAGTGGCTCGACAAGTCGTCGAACAATCGGGAATTGACGTCAACGTACTGGTGGATAAGCTGGTCCGCGCCGCGGCGGCTGAATTCACGACCTTCTACTACTACACGATCCTGCGCGTGAACGCGATCGGCTTCGAGGGCGAAGGCCTCAAGGAGATCATCGAGGACGCACGGATCGAAGATCGCAACCATTATGAGGCGCTCGTGCCGCGCATCTACGAGCTGGGCGGCGAGTTGCCGCGCGACATTCGCAGGTTCGCGGACATGGCCGCCTGTCCGGACGCCTATCTCCCTTCGGATCCGCGCAACGTCAATGAGATGCTCAAAGTGCTGGTGGAGGCCGAGCGGTGCGCCATCCGAGTCTACACCGAGATCTGCAACATGACCGCGGGAAAGGACCACCGCACCTACGAGCTGTCGCTGGCGATTCTGAACGAGGAAGTTGAGCATGAGGCGTGGTTCTCGGAATTTCTGGGCGAAGGGCCTTCGGGCCACTTCCGCCGCGGAGCTCCGGGTGCATCCCCGTACGTCCGCCGCTTCATGACGGCCGACATCGGGTAAGATAACCGCGACGCTCTATGGCATTGCTGCGCGCCGGCCGGGTGGAGGAGGTTCCGCCCGGCCGGACCCTTTTTGTCCAGCTCGGAGAGAAGGCTCTGATCCTGGGCAACTGGGAGGGGCGCATTTACGCGCTGGACGGGATCTGCCCGCACCGCAACCGCCCGCTCGAGGGCGCCTCGCTTTGGGAGCACCTTCTGGACTGTCCCTGGCATCACTTCCAATTCGACGTGCGCACCGGGGAAAACTACTACCCGCGGAACGTCTACCCTCGGGACGTGGAGGAGCTGGAGCGACAGGTGCGCCCGCTGCGAACCTACCCGGTTGTCCTTCGAGAAGGAGAAATCTGGGTAGACCTCGATTGAGGGGGGCGACCGCGAGCGGCCGTCTATGCTAAGGTGAGGGAAGAAGTTCCTGCGGGACGAAGGAGCCGGTAGCTCAGGCGGTAGAGCATCTGCCTTTTAAGCAGAGGGCCGCGGGTTCGAATCCCGCCCGGCTCACCATTTATTTTCAACCGCTTACGAAACACCCCGAAGATGCTGAGGTAGACTGATAGGTAGACAGATCGCCCCGTGGATCCGTGGTAACTGCTAGGCAGCGTTGGGGATCCATCCCCTCCAAAAAATCGCGGCACGACGGCTTGATGCGCACCCGCCAGGCCCGACGTGCCTGCTTCAGGGTGCGCAGTTTCGTGTAAGCTGTTGGAAGACCATGGGTTGCGCGCCTGAAGGCCGTATATCCCGGGCCTGGTTATTCCAGGGCGCCCGGGGCCTTGCCGAGCCGGCGAAGTTCCGGATCGCAGTCCTCGAGGACCTGACACACCCGCGGGCGGCCGCGACCGGCCGGCTGCTCGGCCACCGTCGCTAGGCGGATCTCGCCCAGCCGGTGAATCAGGTTGCGGAGTGTGCCGCGATGACCCAGCCCTTGCGCGCGCCGCAGCAACACCCGCCCGAGCAGCAGGCTCAGCACCGGATGTCGGTCATCTCCGGCCAACTACCGCCCATGATGCGATGGCTTGAGGACTGGCCCGCGCTGAGGCCGTCGCGATGGCGGAGCTCGCCGCCGGCGGCCACGGTGGAGGGGTTAATAGGGTCAGCGCAGCCCGGTTGCTGGGCCGGGGCGAAGGCGGCGTTGACGCCGCCGGCCGAGACCGAGCGCAGTCGCAGGGCGGTGCGGCTTTGCGGAACGCGGGACAGCAGGTCTTCGGCCTTGCCCAGTTGCTGGAGCACCCGGACGGCGGCCTTACCGTCAGTGCGGCGGAAGGATTCGACGATGCGCCAGTAGGTATGGCCGTGGGAGAAGTGGCATTGGAGGGAGCAAGTTTACGGTATGGAGAAAACCTTCAAGGCGCATCGAGGCGCGGCACATTGGCGGGCGTCATCGGTTGTCTGTTGTGGATCAGGAGTATAGACGACCACCCCGACGCTACCGAGGGTTGCCGTCCAACGATCCAGAAAAGCAGGAAGGTCGTGCTGGGCTCTCACAGTGCCACCCTGGTGGCGGAGGCCTCGCGCTTTTCTCCCCGGCGCACCCAGAAGCCCCCGGGCTTGCTTGCGATCCGCTGTCAGCGGCGGCTGAATGACGACCGGACCATTGCAGCCAGCGCCCTGGCAAAGCGGCCCATCCTGGTTAGCGGGTGAAGCAAATAGTACGGCGCCAGCGCGGTTCCTTCCGCCAATTGGTATCGCCAGCGCAGGTTAGCCGGCTGCGGGAACAAGAGTCGGAAGAGATAGCGCAGCTTGGCCTTCACGCCAGGCAGTCCCCTGAAATCCCCTACGCGGCGAAGATAACCCCGGAAAGTTGCGGCCGCGTTGCAGAGCGCACGTCGCTCGCGGCCGTAGACGAGCATCCGGGCCGGAACGGGAGGCACCCGTGGGATCGGAATCGGCACTACCAAGCCCCAGTGATGGTTGAGGGTCGCCATAACCTCAGCCACATCGTCGGTGACACCCCATCTCTCTGCTGTCTGCCAAAATGCATGCCAGTCCGTCTGCGCGCCGTGGCGGCGGACCAGAAGAATCATGTCCGCCACGAACTTCAAGGCAGCGAAACCTTCGCCTGAAAGGTGCTTGGCGAAGTGCACGGCGGCGTGAAGGAGAAAGTGCGCCGCGCAGGGCCGCCAGAGGATCGCTCGTCCACAGGGCGCGGGGACGCTCGCAGCCCACATTTCCGGCGCCGCCAGTTCATCCTTGCCCCGGCCGTCCAAGACGCCGCAGTGGATCTCGACAGGGAGGCGTCCGGGCTTCACGTAAGGAAACAGGTGCGAGCGACGAACGTGAAGGAGCTCATCTTCGGATGAGTTGTAGCCGCCCTGTTGCACGTACCCGAGTTCCGCCATCGTGCGCCGGACTGCCGGCAAGGCAGCCTCTTCCACCAGCAGGTCGAGATCGCTGAGCGACCTCAACCCGATGTCGTCGTACAGCCACAGCAGCGCGGCGGCGCCCTTGAGCGCCATCACGCGCACGCCGTGCGCGGCGAAGGCGGCGGTGATCTCCTCGAGCTGCGCCAGAGCCCAGGTATTCCGCGCAACTTGGACCAGGTGGGAACGCCTTGCCCCGTCAAGGCTGCCGTTAGCGTCGAGCGTTCGCACCCGCCATTGGCGCTCACAGGCCCCGAGCAAACCCGTAAGCTCGTGCTGCTCGGCCAAACGCAGCAACTCGCCGTGCGACCCATTGGATCGCCCCGCGCACACGCTCTTCCCCAGCAGCCCCGCAACCGAGCCGCAGAGCGAAATCATCGCTTCGTAAAGCGGATCGCACGGGTCGAGGTCGCGCCTACGATCGCGGTTCATCGGACGTCGGCCCTCTTTTCTACTTCGCGCAACCGTACGACGCCCAGCGCAAACGAGCGAGCCATCCAGGCCTTGAAGCGCTTCCCGGCCCGTTTCGTATAGCTTGCCCATCGAAGGAGGCAGGGCTTGAGCGGCCCCATGTTACTCCACAAGAGCGCCGTAAGTCGCCAAGGAAGCGATTCGAGCCGGATTAACTTACCCCCTCGCTGAACGCTCGCTACGAAGCCCACAAGCTGGTCCTTGGAGAAAGGCCCTTCCTTACCCTTCTGCGCGTCACCCCTCAAATAGAAGCGATCTCCTCTCACGGCTACGACGCGGTGCAAAAGATAGGTTCCGTCGGCACGCCTGACGAATACGACCTGGCCGACAGCAGGCCCCCGGGAACTCGTGGGAGCGAGCTCGACGATGTCGCCATCACGGATGAACGGGTGCATGCTCGAGCCGGTCGCCGTTATCCTTACGTGGGTTCCGCGAGACAGCGCCTCGCAAACGAAGGGCATGAGGTCGTTGCACGGAATGTTCCGCGCCTTCACAACACGGACCTCACCAACGGCACGACCGACGGCTCCGGCCTCCATCGCAGCCGATAGGCCGGAACCCTCTCGACCAGTTCCTCAACCACCTCGAGCGCGCGCCGCATGAGCCCCTCATCCCAGTAAGGAAGATAGCTGCGTGCGAGGAGCAGGGGGATGGACGAAATCTTCGGCAGCGCAACGACTTCGTTCTCGGAACTCTGCTCGAGGACAAAGATGGCTGACAGAGGAGCGCGCACGTTGCTCGCGATGCCGGCCGCGCCGCCCCACGGCAGACCGTAGGCCGTGACGGCGCCATCCTTCAAGCGCACCGCTACCCGATCGTCGTTCATAGGGCGGGTTCCGGCGACGTCGGACCACAAGGCAGCCATCGTGCTTTTGCCCGCTCCGGAGTGACCGACAAACACGACTCCTCGGCCGCCATCTTCGATACCAGCGGCGTGAAAAACAATCCCGCGCGCGAAGAGAATCCTCGTGCGCACAATCAGCTCGCCGGCCCCGAGAGTGAGGAGGCTGCTCCACGAGGCCCCATGCGGACGTTCGGTGAGCCAGACTTCGTTCCAGGTGGCGTTGGCGCTCAACAGAGCCTCGGTGGCGCTTCCGTCTTCCGCGGGCGCGTAGGTGATGCGTGCATGAAACAAGCGGCCATCCAGGCCGGCGTACATTCGCCACTGATCGCCCGGCTCGTAGATCAGCCTGGCATCGGGCAGATCTGTAGGATCTCCCTCGCGCCAGTGAATCACAACCTTCTCGTCCGACTCTGCGGCGCCGCTCAGGAAAGGCCTGAACCTTTCCTCGATTCCCAAGGTGGCCGCAGACACCGAGCTGCGAACCTCTAGCAGGATATCAGCCACAGCGAAGCGGATCAGGTGCATTGACGAACCGCTGCGCGGGGAGCGCTGCGCAGCCTGGCAATCTCGCACAGATAGGGCACAGGCGCAGTGAGGTCCCCGGCCTCGATCAGGGATAGCGCCGGGCACCGAGGGCAGGCGGGTTCCCAGGGACAGCTACCACAGCTTACCGACGAGGGCACCAAATCTACAAAGCGCACGACCTGCCGCCATGCTTCTTGGAACCCGCATTCCAGCGGTCTCGCCGCCGGGCGCGGCAGGTCAAGGCAAGCGTTCATCTCGCCCGATGCGGTGATGACAAACGAATTCCTCCCGGCGCCACAGTAGAAGGCATTTCCGCTCAAAGGCCTGGCCGTTTGTTCGGGCGCGGGGGTTTCCCTCGCGAGTTCGGCCTCTTGAAGTTCAACGCACTGACTGGGAGAAAGCCGGTCCTCCTCGAAGCTCGAGCGCTGTCCGTCCCGGCGCGGCGTGAGTAGCCAACTGGCTTGGAAGGGCAAGCCCCATTCCTTGGCCATGCGCCTCATCGCCTCGAATTCGCCGACGTTCCGCTTCGTGAGGGTGGTCTTCAAGAGCAGCGGGACTCCAGCCGTCCGGAGGTTCTCAATTCCGGAGAGGCAGCGCGAGTAACTTCCTGCCACTCCGGTGATCGCCTCATAAGTCGCAGCGCTGGCTCCGTAGAGGGTTACCTCGAGGCGATTGGGAGGCAAAGCAGCCAGTCGCCTGGCTATTTCTTTAGTAACTAGCGTTGCGTTCGTGAAAAGCGTAATAATAAGCCCGAGGTTTCGGATTTGCTCGTAGATTTCCAGGAAGTCCGCGCGAACGAATATTTCACCGCCGGTCAGCAGCAAGAAAAGCATCCCGCTGGCGGTAGCTTCCCGCGCCAGATGAACCCATTGGGCTGCCGAGAGTTCACGGCGGATCGCGGCGGCGTCCGAAGCAGGAACCCTGATGTAGCACATGCGGCATGCCAGATTGCAGCGGCTGGTGAGCTCGAAGCCACCGCTGATCGGTTGCCTGACAGCCGCCGCTTTATCGAGCAGCACCCGCGTCAGGGCCTTGTATTCTGTCGGCAGCGGCATTGCGAAACGCCAAACCCAGCCGCTCCAGCTCGCAGAGGAACTCTTCCACATCGGCGCGCGCCTGTTCTCGGCCGACAGCAAACCGGCGGGCCAAGACTTCCGCGAGCTCCTCCACCGTGCGGTTACCATCCAGAAGCTCCCAAACGAACCTGCCTGTGCGGTTCAAAGTGACCAGCCCGTTCAGGTCGAGCACACGGGCGCCGACAGGAACGAGCACGGCATCCTCGCCAATTTCTCGGAGCACGATGTTGTCTCGGGTGGTCCACATCATCTGGTTTCAGGTCGCAATCCGCTCCTCTTTGCCATTTAACTGGTCGAGCCCCGGCGAGCGCCGCAGGTGCCAGGTCCACTCCCAGGTGGGTACTTACCGCATGCCATCAGCCTTTCCTCCGGCTTGAGCGGCACAAACACCGCAGCCGGCTTCTCATACGGTTCCCTGGAGGTCTCTCCGACCGGCTGGGTATTAAGTGTGCGGTGCAGATTGCCCCTTTCCTGCATGGCTAGCGTGCTTCCTCCTCTGTGAAATCGTATACCACTGCGCTTGCCGGATCTCAATCGTTCAAAAGCAGCCGTTCCGGTTGTAGCATTCGTAGTACTTCCAGTACGCTGGCTGACCTCTGGCTGTCAGGCACGCCCCGCAGAGCGGGTCCGTGATGCTCGCCCCACCGCCACCGACTGTTTGGAGGGCTGCCTCTGGCACGGCTGGTTCGGCTTGCAGGGCCCGCGCGAGCAACAAGAAGCGACGTGCGATCGCGGCACTCCGCGCGGCAACGCTGGTCAGCTCCAGATTGCGCAGCGCGATCCAGCCGCTAATGCGAGTGGTCCCCAACGCGCGGCGATACACGAGAACCAGGCGGGCGAGCGTGAAGTGAGCAGGTGTCGTAAACTCCATTTCCTGGCTACGCCAGTCCGCGGAGGACAGAGAACCTGACTCGGCCAAACGAACCGGCCCACGGCCCTGAGTGACGTCCCGAAGCTCCCAGCGCAGGCCGCTTGCTGCCGGGATGTCCTCGGTCTGATACTCGAAGCGAAAGCGGTAGTCGGCAGCAGGCGCCAGCGGCAGGTATTGCCAGAGCAGCTCGCACTGCTCGGGCTGCTTGCCAGAAAAAGTGAAGCGGAGGCCGCTGGGTCGTTGATCCAGGCTTGCGGTGATGCCTTCCACTCTCGGGATGCGCCAGTCAAACCCTTGACCGCGCGGCGGGATCGTGAAGCTGCCATTTGTCAGCACAGCACCCTTGGCCGGGTTCAGCGCCTCGTATGGAAGGAGTCCGCGTCGCACCAGGGCGTTCCAGAGGTCCGTGGCGGCCGGCACGCGCCGGGTCTCGAGCCAGCGATCGCAGCAGGCCAGAAGCAGCGGCAGGTCCTCCCGCGTGGCGCGCGGCAAAAGCCGCGCGGCCACAGCCTCGGCAGCGTCCAGGCGCGAGGTCGCAAGCAAGAAACCGAGATACTGCCGCAGCACTTCAACGCGCTCCGGCAACGCACGCTCGAGAATGAAGCCCGCATCTGCCGTCAGGCTCCAGCACAGCCGGAAAAGGGGCGCCATGTCACCGGCAGCCGGTTCCTTCTCGAGCGCTTCGCGCACCCACTGCCAGAACTTGTCTTTCTCCCCACGCCGGAAATAGTAGTTGGCCAGAGTGCGGCGCGGCTGGGACGTCCGATCCACGCGGGCCGCTTCCAGGAGGCATCGTTCCGCACGGCGCCACTCGCCCCGCATCTCGGCTAGCAAGCCGAGTTCCATCCACACCTCAGAGTCCCGCGGGTTCAGCGCCAGCGCCTGTTCGAGCGCCGCTTCCTGCAACTGCTCGCCGGCGCCCGCGCGCTTCAGAAGCTCCGCAGCGCGCACGTAGTACTGCGCATTGCCGCGAGCCAGGCGAATCGCCCGGTTCACGCTTTCCATCCGCTCTTGCCGGGCTAACCAGTCGGCATAGGTGAGCCGCAGGGACCAGTAGAGCGCTACAGCGAGCGACGCCGCGAGCAAGACGGCCGCCAGTCGCCTGAGGTTGAACCACGTTGGCTTCAACGTGCCGCTCCGTGCACCGAGCTTTCCGTAAGGAATATTCGCTCGCCGCGCTAAGGTCTAACTCCCTCGCTGCGGGCCGATACGGCTGCTTGGGGGCAACCGACCAGAGTTGCCGCCCGGGAGCAGGGACCGGATGCGGCCGGCAGCTTTTCTTTTCCTCGCTGTGCAGCTTGGCGCAAGCGATTTCTCGCGTGCTTTGCGCGATCCGCTTTCCTGGGGACCCACAGTGACAGTGACTGTGGCTGGAGCTTTGGACTGGGGCAGTTCGCAGCGGTACTTCCGCCAGGGTTGGTTGGAGGCTAATCCCAGATACACACGCTCAGGCGAGAGAAACGGACCGCCCATCGGCGCAGCGGCCGGATACACCAAGATCGTAGCGTGTGAAGCTCTGCCGGTGCTGGCTATCAGTGTGGGCGTCAACACGCTGTCTTACTGGTTGGAACGGAAGACATCCCCCTGGGTGGGACGAGCGCTTCGATGGTCGGTTGCCGGCGCGCTGGCATCAGCTTCCGTTCCTTCCTTCCGTCAGTGGCGCCGAAACCAACGCGGTGCGCCTTGAGGCGTGCAGGGATCGCCGAGCGTGGAACTGCACCGCGGCCCCCATCGCTCCGCATAAGGCAAAGACCAACGCGGCCAGCGCAGGCCGCTGCATCGGGAAATCCACCGCGCAATGGCAGAAAGCGGACACCACGCCGATGCCCCAGGGGTAACGTAACGCCTGGCGCAGGCTCCATAGCGCCACCGAAGCGACCAGGACCAGCATTGGCAGGCCGCCCTCGGCTGCCCACTCCGCCCAATCGTTGTGCGCGTGATTGGCAAACAGCGTCAAACCAAAATCCGTCACCGCGTAGGCGGGGTAAACCGTAGGCCAGGCGCCCAACCCGAAGCCGGTCCAGGGGCGCTCGCGGACCATCGCCAACGAGGCTTGAAGCATCTCGCGGCGGCCGCCAAAGGGATCCGGTTCCTGGAACCGGCACCACAGAACTTCCCAGCCGACCACGGCTGCGAAGGCGACCGCGAAAAGCGCCGTCCAGGCCATGGCTTGCTTGAGAGCTCCTGAGGATTCCCCGCGCGGCGACAGCCCCAGGAACAGCAGGACCAGAATTTCGAGCGTCACCAGGATCGAGCCGGCTCGCGAGGCCCCAGCAATGACGGAGGCGAACAGCACTCCGACCATAACCGCGCGCGACAGCGTCTTGCGGCGATCGGTCAGGGCCTCGAACAGCGCCAGCGGCAGCACGAGCTCCACGAAGGTCGAGTAGTGATCCCGGTTCAGAAAGGGACCCACATTCGCGTACTCGACCGGGAACAACCAGAAGACCTTGCCTGGCGCGGTGAAGTACTGAACTACGGAGAGGACGCTGAGCAGGAAGCCGAAGTAAAGGACGCTTCGGCGGAAGGTGTGGCGCAGTTCAGGGGAGGCGAAAAGGTGGAGGGAAAGCCAGAAAACCGTGAGGTAGAGAGTCCAGTTAAGGACCGCGCCCCAGGTCGCAAAGCGGTAGGCGCTCCAGTCGGCGATCAGTTGCCAGAGTCCCCAGGCGATAACGCCCCCCAGGGCCACCAGTGGGTAACTGTAACGGAAGCGCTCCTTGCATCGAGCTATCCTCACGGCTTGCGTGGCGCCGAGAGCAAAGACGCCGACTTCGAGCACCCCCAGCGGCCAGCGCGCCGGCGCCCAGATGGTCAGGATGCCGAAGAACAGTATGAGCGTGAAGCCGGCCGCCGCTATCCTCATTTACGGGCAAGCATTGTAGCTCACCCCGCTGCCTGCCGCACACTCAGCCAGAGTATCGCCGCTAACACCAAGACTGCACCAGCCAGCCCGAGCGCCCACCGCGCGCACCAGCTCGTGGCGCGCCGCACATCCGCGAGAAGCACGAACGAACGGCCGAAGCGGATGAACCGCACGTTGCAGGCGTGACAGCGACGAATCTTGAACCCGGCGAGGGCAATCACTCGCTCGGTGAGCCCTCGCCGATGGGAACGGTAGACCCGGTTTGAACCGCACAGCGGGCACGCGCGCCCTGCGGGTGACGGGCGCGTGCGTCCCGCACGGCCCGAAGCCGACAAGGAGTCCACCGCTGGCTGTTGGTCTGAGGCGCCCATCATTTGCCTACGGACTGACCGGCTTCTTTTCTTCCTTGAAGATCACATCCGCAGCCGCGAGGGTTCCGATCGTGGCGCCCACCACGATGCCCGCGATGATCGCCACCTTGGCGCCGGTTGGCAAGCCGGACCAGCCTCCGCGACCGGGAACCGCTGCCGCCGCCAGCCGCCTGTGCTCCACCAGTTTGACCACCTGCGTGGCCGGCGGGAACGGCTTAGCCGTCGGATCGAGCACGCCCGTGACTTCGATGCGGTTGCCCACTTCCTTGTCCAACCCCGCGCCAATGAGCTCGTAAATCACGTTGGTGGTCTCATCGGTCAACAGGAAGTGGCCATCTATGCGCTCCAGCTTGCCCGTCAACTTCATTGCCGGGGCCGCCCCTGGTTGCTGCGGTTCAAACGAGAGGGTGTTGCCCGCCACGATGTTGGCCACCAGCAAGCCGCCATCCGTCATCACCCGCACGGGACCGTTGACAGCCGCAACCAACACCCGGTTGTCCTTGTCAAAGCCCACGCGAGCCTGCGCTCCCGGGCCGGCCAGATACACACGCAGCCGGCGTGCTTCGATGCCGTAGTCGGTCGCCTGCCGCAGCTCGCCCACCCCTCGTTCGAGGATGAGCCGGTCCTTGAAGACCCGGCCCCTTGATTCGGCCGCCAGGGCCAGCCGCGTCCCGCTGTTCAACCGCAGCTCTGAGGCCACCTGAGCCGTCTCGACGGTCGTACCTTCGAGCAGCGTCGCGTTGCGCCATACCTGCGAGTTATCTACTCGGAAACTACCGCGAGCCATGGCCAGGCCAATGGCCTGGTTCTGCGCTGCAATGAGCGCTCCGGTCAACAACAGCGAAAGTAACGACTGCGTCGTCACCTCTTTCATCGGCATGCCTCCTTGCTCTATCTCGCTGTGAAGATGTTACCCACAACCCACCAGCCGCTCAGAGATCTTGGTTGCCGTCGCGGTGGTAATAGCCCTTGTAATACTTTCCGTAATAGCCGTAGTAATAGTAACCATCGCTGGTGGCCGAGGTCACCTCATTGAGCACCAGCCCAACGACATTCACCCGCAGCCGCGTCAACGCCTGGAGCGCCGAACTTACGGCTTTGCGATCGGTCTGGCCGGCCAGGGCCACCACTAACACGCCATCTACTAGCGTGGCCATTTCAAACGATTCGGGAAAGCCCAGCACCGGAGGCGAGTCCAGGACAATGAGCTCATAGTCCGACTCGGCCTCTTTCAGGACCTCCCGTAGCGTCTTGCCGATCATGCGGGCAGCGCGCAACGCAGGACTTCCTGCCGGCAAGATGTCGAGATTCGGCGCCTGCTCCAGCTTGACGAGCGCCTCCTGCCAGCGCCCACCGTTGGCGATCACCTGCGTCAAGCCACCCTGACCGTTCAGTCCGAAGAGCCGATGCACCCCGGGCCTCCGCAGGTCGCCGTCAATCAGAAGCGTCTTGTGACCCTGAGCCGCATGCGCCAGCGCCAGGTGCGCCGCCGTGAGCGTCTTACCTTCCGCCGGACAAGCGCTGGTGACCATCAACGACCGCAGGCCGCGATCGAAGTCCGCCAGCAAGATCGAGTTGCGCAGGGTGCGGATCGCCTCCTCGAAGCTGGTCACCGTGCGTCCTGCGTGCCCCCTGGGAACCAGCGCTCTACTTTCATCCTGTGCCGTCACCACCGGCAACTGGCGCCGCCAGGCCTTGACCATCGGCAGGCTCCCGATCACCTCGGTGTTGAGCGTCCGGGCCACTTGCTCCGGGTCCCGGATCGTCTTGTCCATCGTGTCACTGAGAATCGCCGCTCCCACGGCCAGCAAGCTCGAAAACAGGAACGCCAAAACCAGGTTCAGCGTCACGTTCGGGTACACTGGGGCTAGAGCAGGCCGCGCCGGATCGGCCAGCCGGATCGAGCTGTTCTGGAAGCCGGCGTTGATGCTCGCCTCCTTGATCTTGCGGACCAGTTCCTCATAGAGCTTCTTGTCGGCCTCCGCTTCCCGCTTCAGCGCCTGGTACTCGAAGGAGCGCGCGTTCAAGCGGTCGAACTCCGCTTTGGTCTGATCTACGGCTTTCTTCAGCATGGCCTCGCGGTTCACCGCTTCGTGGTACTCCACCTCGACGCGGCGCAGGATGCTGCGCAGGGTCTCATCCAACTGGCGCTGGAGTTGGGCCGCCTGAGCCTCGGCCTTGCGGTACTCCGGGTGATTAGCTCCGTAGTGCACCTTGACCTGAGCAAACTTCTCCTGGGCCTCGTAAAGCCGCTCGGCGAGCTTCTTCAGGGCCTCCCCTTGCGGAGAGGCCAGGGCCGCTTCCAGCGTTCCGCTCCGCACCGAATTGTAGGCCGCTTCCTTGCGCACCCGGTCCGCTTGCGCGTTGGTGTACTCGGTGTTCAATTGCAGCAGCCGCGCCGACAGGATGTTGGTCTTCTCCTCCGGGTTGATCACGTTCAGCTCGCGCTCGAACTGCGCCAGGGCTGCGCTGGATCGTTCCATCTTGGCTTTTAACTCCTCGAGCTGCCTCTCCATGAACGACGACAATCCCATCGTCGAGCGGAACCGGATGTTGTAAGTGTGCTCGATGTAGGAGTTGGCGATCGCATTGGCCACGTCGGCCGCCAGGCGCGGATCCGGCGAACGGTAACTCACCAGTAACAGGTAAGTATTAGGAGGCCGCGTCACCTTGAGGTTAGGAAGCCTTGCCGGGGCGTTTTCTACTTCCGTCGAACGCAAGTTCGTCGCCTCCCTGTCCTCCTGCACAGCGAGTTTGAAGCGACGCAGCACCGGCCGGAGCACGGAATCCGACTGGAGCAGCTTCACCTGCGTCGCCAAGAACTGGTCGGCGTCCCAGCGAGCCACTGGCATGGCCTCCGATCCGATGATCCCCGAGGGCGTCTGCAAGTCCACATCAATGGTGGCCGTGGACTCGTACAGAGGCGTGATTCGCTTGGAGACAATCAGCGTGGCGATCACACAGGCCGTCACGAACGAGAGGATCTTCCAACGATGCCGCTTCAACACCCAGAGGTAGTGCGACAGCGGCGTGCCGGAATCTTGAAACTCCATTTCCGGCCCGTACCAGCCGGCAGGTGGGTACGGGCCTGGACCGGGGGCAGGCATCCCCACCGGTCCCCCGGCCTGCGGCAATAAGCGGGATGAATCAGCCATAAGCACCTACCTCCGCCAGATCAGGATGCCCGAGGCCGTGGCGGCGCCGAAACCCGCGATGCGATCCAGCGCCTGCACCGTCGCCCGGCGTCCGGTGTTGTCTGGCACATACAAAATGTCGTTGGCAAGCAGGGGCACGTCCGGGGCCTTGCGCTCCAGGATTTTCTTCAGCTCGATGGGCAGCTCGTGCCTGGCGCCGGTGCGGTCGTCGCGCCGAATGATGTAAGCCTGCTTGCCCGCGTATGGCGCCAAGCCTTCGGCCATTGCCAGCACCCTGAGAACCGTCGTCTCGGTGGCCTCGGTGATCGGATAGGCCCCCGGCCTCTTTACATTGCCGACCACGTAAACTTTGGGCGCCTCGGGAACCCGGATTTCCTCGCCGCCGTAGAGCTTCAGGTTGGCCTCCGGGTCGGCCGCATCAATCAGCGCCTTAACCGCAATGCGGCGGGTCAGCGCCACCGGCGTCCCGTCCGGGCCTGACTGCGTCCGCGTCACCAGGATCTCCGGGCCGGCATCCGGGCTCAAGCCTCCCGCTCGCGTCAGCGCCTCCAGCAGCGACACCGCTCCGATGGCCTGGAACGTCACCGGGTTCTTTACCGCCCCGGCCACGCTGATCGGCCGGCTGAAGTACTCCACCACGGTCACCGTCACCACCGGGTCCACCAGGATCTGCTCGGCCTGAAGCGCCTGTGCGATCGCTTCCTCAAGCTCCGCCGGGAGTAGGCCCTCAGCCCTTAGCCGCTGCTTCAGCATGGGCAGTCGAATCTGCCCGTCGGCGCCCACGCGCACCGTGCGGGTGAACTCCGGTGCGTCGTACACGGAGATGGCAATCAGGTCGTTGGCCCCGATCTTCTGGGCCGGTAGGTTCGCTCCGCCAACCTCGAGCGGCCGCACCTGGGCCGCCAGACTAGTGGCCATGATGATTCCAAACAGCACACGCATCACCGTACCTCCTTCGCCGATGCGGCCTCGCGCACAAGCACCGCCGTACCCGAAGCCAAGCCGGCTTGCTCCCCCAGCTCACTGGCCCACCAGGTCACCTCTAATTGGTCCGCACCCAACAGCTTCAACCGCACCTCCCCACGAGCCCCTCCGCTTCCTCGCCAGGCGAAATTTTTCTGTTGGCGCTTCCCCTGAAACTCGAAGCTCACCTCCGGCCACACCGTGCGGTCCGTAATCCGGTATCGCGCTCGGTAGCGGCCATAGAGATCATCCGCGTGCTCGATCAAACGGAGCTCGATGTACTCGGGCGGATAATACGCCTCGGACTGCTCCGGAGGCGCCCGAGGCGGTACATAAAGCCAGACCCCAGCCAGGCCCTTCGGCGCAGGCTGTGCTACGGGAGCCGGCGGGTTTGAGGCCTCGGGAGCATGCTCTTCAGTCGCCCGTGGAAGAGAGACGACCGGCGCGGTTTCCTCTACCGGAGCGTTAGCCGTTGGGAGCGCCTGTGGCGCCACCGTAGCCTCCACTGCCGGCGCTTCCTTCCGTGTTCGGGTCTTACTGGTTGCGGGCGCCCTGGGCGGCGAAATGGGAACGCTATCGGGAACGGAGATCGTCTGGGGTGCAGCCACGACGGGACGCCCGGCTTCCCCGACACGCACGGTGGGCGCAGCAGAGCCGGCCCTGTGCCGTCCAGAGTAAAGCGCCAGTGCAACGACGCCCACCGCCGCCGTCAACCACCACACCCACGTGCGCCGCGCCGCCTCGGCAACTCGAGCAGCTACCTCCCGCGCCGGCGCCCACCGGACCATCGGACCCGCAGCCAGGCTCAGGTCATAGCGCCTCCGCTCGACCGGATCGGTCAGCACCGCTACCACCTGATTCAGCCGCTTGAGTTGCCGCTCGGCCGCCTGCCGCAGCCGCTCATCCTGATGCTGATCCGGGTGCAACAGCCGAACCAGTTCTTTATACGCTTGCCGGATCTCCTCCGCCGAGGCCGTGGGCTTTACCCCCAGCTCCTCGTAGTAGTTCATAGCTGCCTTATCCAGCCCGCGCGGCTGAGCTTCGTGCTTCGACCCCGGTCACCCGCGATGCGTTCGAGGCCCCTCGCTTCGCGGCTACACTCCGCAACCCATTCAGAACTTCACGAAGGCCATCGGCGCGCAGCCTCAGGGCGAAATGCTCAGGTCGCTTTGCGGCCGTCGCAACAGCCGCACGACCCAGCCGGTGAGTACGCCCCCCAGAACCCCGACGGCGTTGGCCGCCGCATCCCTCCACTCGAAGGCCCGGCCGGGGATCGCCAGTTGCGCGATCTCCAGCACCAGGCCCAATGGAATGAGCAGCCCCATTGCCGCGGAAGCAACCCACGGCCTGATTGCTGTGGCCACCGGCAGCGCCGCCAGGAGCAAGTACGCCAACCAGTGCTCCACGGCGTCGCTGACCGGCGTGCCCGGCATCGCCTCCCCCGGCAACAGCGACAACACGATGACCGCACCCAACAGGCTCAGCCAGAGGGCAAGCACCCGCTTATCGCTCATCGTGGCTTCAGCGCGCCTGCGCGCGGGGGCAAGGCTCGCAAGGTAAGTTGATCCGCTTCCGTAACGCTCATCCGATGGCGCTACGCGTTGACACCGGATGCCCGTTCTCCACCAGCAGCCGTTCCTGACGCGCCAGCTCCAAATCGTGCTCCACCATCATCCGGACTAACTCGCGAAAACCCACGCGCGGCCGCCAGCCCAGCTTCTCGCGCGCCTTCGCGGCATCCCCTTGTAAATGGGCCACCTCGGTGGGACGTAAGTAGCGCGGATCCTGCTCCACATACTTCCTCCAGTCGAGCCCGACGTAACCAAAGGCCTCATCCAAAAAATCCCGCACGCTGTGGGACTCCCCGGTCGCAATCACATAGTCGTCAGGCTCCGGCTGCTGAAGCATCAACCACATGGCCTCGACATAGTCGCCGGCATAGCCCCAGTCCCGACGCGCGTCTAAGTTGCCTAAGTAGAGCTTCTCTTGAAGGCCGTGCACGATACGCCCCACCGCGCGCGTGATCTTGCGGGTGACAAAGGTCTCACCCCGCTGGGGCGATTCGTGGTTGAACAGAATCCCGTTGGCGATGTACAGCCCGTAGGCCTCGCGGTAGTTCACCGCATACCAGTAGGCCGCCACTTTGCTCGCCGCGTACGGACTGCGCGGCCGAAACGGCGTGCGCTCGTTTTGCGGCGGCGGCGAGGCGCCGAACATTTCCGAAGATCCGGCCTGATAGAAGCGCACCGCGCGGCCGGTCGTTGCCGAGTAGTCCCGCAGCACCTCGAGCAGGCGCAGCGTCCCTAGCGCCACCACGTCGGCGGTGTACTCGGGTTGATCGAAAGAAACGCGCACGTGGGATTGGGCCGCCAGATTGTAAACTTCGTCCGGCCTCACTTTCTCGAAAATGCGGCGCAGCCCGGTGCCGTCGCTCAGGTCGCCGTAGTGCAAAAACAGCCGCGCAGAGGGCAGATGCGGATCCTGGTAAAGGTCGTCAATGCGCTGCGTGTTGAAGCTGCTCGCCCGGCGCATGATGCCGTGCACCTCGTAGCCTTTGGCGAGCAACAAGCGCGCCAGGTACGAGCCATCCTGACCCGTGATGCCGGTGATCAGTGCGCGAGGAGATGAGTTCGTCATCTTCAACCCTCAATGCCAGGGAAACCAACGAGCGAAGCAGCTTGCATTATACTGCGGGTGAGCTGAGGCCGACGGTGCTCGAGCTGTACGAGAAGCTGAAACCCAAGCTGGGCGAGGAAGAGACGCGTTCGCTGCTGGAATTCATCGGGACAAGCGTTGAGCATCGTGCCGCCATCAAAGAAGATCTCCAGCGTGTGGAAACGGCGCTCAGAGAGGATCTGCACCGCACTGAGGCGGCTTTGCGCGAGGAAATCCACGCAGCGAAAGTGGCCCTTCTCAAATGGTCCTTGGCCTTCTGGATCGGCAATATCGCCGTGCTTTCGGGCATCATGTTCGCGCTGCTGCGGGCGTACGGGCCCAAATAGGCTCGCATTGCCGGAAGCAGCGCCGCGCGCCGGAATCCCACTCGGTTGTACCCGAGGCCTCGCACCGAAATTTCCGTGGTAGAATGACGCCAGCCATGAAATATCGCGTTCACTTCGAGGTGGACGAAGAGGGGATGGTCGTCGCCGGCTGTCCTGCGCTCCCTGGTTGCATCTCGCAAGGGCGCACCCGCACCGAGGCGTTCAACAACATCCGCGAAGCAATTGAGCTTCATCTTGAAAGCTTGCGCGAGCACGGCGAGCCGATCCCGCCCGGCATCGAAGAGGAGATCATCGAAGTCTGCATCCCGTGAAGTTGTCCGCCGGCTCATGCTCCCGCACCACGCGCCATTGCGCGCCGGCCATATTCGGACGCCAAGCCCTCAGGCAACGCCGTGTGCAGCAGCTCTGCTAGCGGCGCCAGCACCGCCGCCTGCAGGGGCGCCTGAATCGGCCGCCACAACCGCACGTAATCGCCGTTAGAAAGCGGCACCTCCATGGACCACACGGGCGCGCCGGCCGGATCGGCCAGCGCCTCAGCCCAGCGCCGTCCGCACAACTGACATTCCACCTCGCTAAAACCCAATTCGCGGCAAGTGTCGCGCGTCAACGCCCACCGCTCTTCCGGCGTTCGCACGCCGGCCAGCGAGTGGCGCAGTCCCTCCAGAAGCAACTGCGAGCGGATGTGCTGCTGGATGACGCCGCTGAAAAACATCCTCCCCGCCATTCCGAACTCGGCGTAGCCCAGGTGCTGGAGGCCGATCCAGGCCGCTCCGCAGAACAGCAGGATGATCAGCCCCTTGAACTCGTTCTGGCTCACGCTGGCCATCAGCGAAAGCGCCGCCGCCAGCCCGCAGGCCCCATATAGCAGCAAGGCCACACGCCGGGGCGTCAACCCGCGCTGCAACAGCCGGTGATGGATGTGCCCCAGATCAGCCCGGTAGATCGGCTCGCCACGCAATAGCCGTCGCCCCATCGCCACCACCGTGTCCAGCAGCGGGACCGCCAGGGCCATCAGCGGCGCCGTCATCCCCAGCATGGTTGCCGACTTCTGCCCCCAAATCACCGCGTAGCAACCCAACAGAAAACCCAGCGTCAAACTGCCGGAATCGCCCAAAAAGATTGAAGCGGGATTGAAGTTGTACCGCAGGAACCCCGCCAGTGCCCCGGCCAGCGGCGCCGTCGCCAACGCCAGCGGCATGTTGCCGTGCAGCAGCGCCCCAAGCAGAATGGTCACGGTGGCGAATAGACCTGCGCCCGCGGCCACGCCGTCCACGCCGTCAATCAGGTTAAAGGCGTTCGAGCAACCCGCCAGCCAGAACAGCGTCACCGGCAGACTCAGCCAGGGCGGAATCGCGATGCCCGCCACGCCCGTGATCTGGACGCCCGCCCAGAAGGCGATGTAGGCCGCCGCGATTTGCGCGGCGAACTTGTGCCAGGGCTTCAGGGAGCGCAGGTCGTCCAGCAACCCCACAAGGAACACCAGCGCAGCGGCGGGGAAAATGCGCCACGCCAGAGGCAGACCGGCCTGGACCACTTCGCCGCCCGCCAGCGGTGACAGCAGCAGCAAGCCGATCGCCAGCACGCACGCCGCGAGAATCGGCACGCCGCCCACACGAGGCACCGGGCGCTGGTGCACACGCCGCTTGGGATCCGGCCGGTCCACCCACCCCATCCGCAGCGCCAGATTGCGCACCAGGGGCGTCAGGACCAGCGCGGCGAGGAACGAGATCAGGCCGAGAAGAGCTAGAGAGTACATGAGTTCTCAGGAGCCAGGAACGGGCCCTCGACGGCCTCGGGCCATCGGCTGCCGGAAGGGTCTGACACTGCTAGAATAGGAGCGGCGCCAGGTTCGACACCCCATGGATGCGGCACAACTGCGAGACATCGGCCTACGGCTGAAACGTGACTACGGCGCAGACCGGGTCCTGTTGTTCGGTTCCGCAGCCCGCGGCGTGGGCGGCGAGGACAGCGACATTGACCTGCTGATCGTGGCCCGAACTGAAAAGCCGTTTTTTGAGCGGATCGCCGCCGTATATCGCTTACTGCGAGGCGCCCCACTCCCCCTGTCGCCGATCGTGCTGACTCCCCAGGAATTGGAAGCCCGCCTGGCCCGCGGGGACCTCTTCTTTGCCCAAATCCTCGCTGAGGGCATCGAGCTTTAATGCCTCCCGAAAACACCCCTTACTGGCAGGAATGGCTTCTTGCAGCCCGACGCGACTGGCGCCGCGTCAGTCTGGCACTCTCCGCGAATGACGCCTCGCTGGCGGCCTTCCTGCTGCAACAGTGCCTGGAAAAGTACCTGAAGGCTTTCTTGCTCCGGCGCGGCTGGCAGCTCCGTCGTCTGCACCTGCTTACCGCCCTACTAGAGGAGGCGTTGCGGTTCGATTCGGGGCTGGCACGCTTCCGTGACCTTTGCGAGCGCGTTTCGGCGTATTATTTGGTCGGGCGTTACCCACTCATGGGCGTCGCGGAGCCTAACGGCGAGGATGTGCTGCGCGATCGGACCCAGGCAGCCGAGCTGATTCGAGCTTTGCACCCGACCGAAGACTCCGCCGCGGTGCCTTGACGGTCCTACATTCTCTTGGCGGCTGGGGATGCGACAAGAATCCGGCCGATCCACCCACCCCATCCGCAGCGCCAGATTGCGCACCAGGGGCCTCAGGAGCAGCGCGGCGAGGAAGGACGTCAACCCGAGCGAGGTGAGCGAATACATTTACCGGCTCCCGGTCGCCGGCAGTGCTAAGATGGTGGCCGTGAAGTATTCAGTGGCGCTCGTTCGAACCGAAGACGGCTACAGCGTGTACTGTCCGGGATTGCCCGGTTGCTGGTCGCAGGGGGCCAGCGAAGAGGAGGCCCTGGAGAACATCCGAGAAGCCATCCGCGAGTACCTCCAGGTGGCCAGGGAGCTGGCTGCGCAAGCTGAACTCCGAGAGGTTGAGGTGCCGGCGTAGGGTGTGACCAAGATACCCGGCATACCGCATCTCCGGGCGGTGAAGGCTCTCGAAAAGGCGGGCTTCCGAATCGCAAGACAGGGCAAACACATCGTCATGACCGATGGCAGGCGCATTGTCACCATACCCAGGTGCGACCCCGTAAACGCTTACACCATGGCCGGTATCGTGCGCGATGCCGGCCTGACGCCAGAGCAATTCCGAAAGCTGCTCTGATACGCTTGACACGTCGCGAAGGCCAGGATCCCCCGTTGTCCTACAATGAAGATGGTCCACCGTGGCTAGGCGTTTGATCATCACCGAGTACCTGGAGCGAGCCATGGCGGCAGCCGCCTACGAAAAACTCGAGGACGGTACCTACGCCGGGCGTGTCCCGCCCTGCCCGGGCGTGGCGGCTTTCGGCCCCCACTCTCCGTGATTGTCAGGAAGAGCTGCGCTCGGTCCTCGAGGAGTGGGTTTTGCTTGGCATCAAGCTCCGTCATCCGCTGCCGGTCCTCGCCGATGTAGACCTCAAAAGGGAACCCAGCCGTGAGCCGGTGAAGGCCCTCTGGGCGGCAGGAATTCATCCGCCGGTTGCGCAAGCTCCGCTTTCACCGGTCTATGGTAGGCAGCTCGCCACGCTATCTTGGTGTTTGGTAACCACCGCTTGGCCATCCGTGGAGTGGTCATCGGGGAGGGCGACACCTGCGAAGAGGCGCTTACCGATGTGCGCTCCGCGATCCGCTTTCATATCGAAACCTTCGGTGCCGAACTTCTCACCCGCGAATCCACCGTCCTAGAAGCTTTCATCGCCGAGACCACCATCTCCGCTTGATGTCGAAGTTCGCCATTGACGCCCCGAAGCATCGTGTAATCGCTGCCTTCCGACGTATGGGTTTCAATCAGGAACACCCACAGAAACGAACTACTGGCCAGCGGCGCGAACCAGCACACGGGTGGAAACCGCCTGTTTGAGAACGGCGAGCATCTCACGGGCCTGTCGTTCCCGCGTAAAACGTGGCGCCGCAGCCAAACTCTGTCTTGCCAACCGCTCCCAGAGCGGACGGTTTTGCATCAGCAGCAGAGCCGCCTGCAGTAAGGCCTGCGGCTCTTCGGGAGGAACCCAGATCCCAGCGCCCGTCTCCGCCAAGAGCGCGCTGGCTTCGCCCTGCGGCGACGCGAGCAGAATCGGCCGCCCCATAGCCATCGCCTCGAACATCTTGGACGGAATCACTGTCTCAAACAAAGGCGTCCTTTTCAGATGAACCAAGGCGACGTCGCACAGGCTCCACCAAGCCGGCATCGATTCCTTCGGTTGCGGCGGCACGAAGGTAACATTCCTCAACCCGCGGCGCTCCGCTAGCTGTAGCAGTCTCTCACGCTCGGCACCGGGACCCACGAAAAGAAAGTGTAGCCCCGAACCGTCGTCCAGCGCCGCCGCAGCCAGGACGTTCTCCAGGGCGTGCGCCATACCCAACGTGCCAATGTAGCCGACTACAAAAGAGCCCTCGGGGATTCCCCAACGGCGGGCCAATGCGAGGTCTTTCGGTAGCGGTCGGTACCGCCCCAGGTCTGCCCCATTCAGCACTACCGCTATCTTGTGGGATTCCACACCGCGGCTCGCGAGGTTGGTCTTGAAAGCCTGCGTCAGCGCGACGATGCGCTCGGCTCGGCGATACATCAGCAACTCCACCTTTTCCAGCCATCGCAGCAACAGTGATCGCTTCATCGCGCCCACTGCGACCACCGATTCCGGCCAGAGATCCGATAGCTCCAGCACGAAGGGGACACCCCGGACCGCCCCCAGCACACACCCTCCGAGTGCCGCAAAGAACTGCGGCGAAGTCGCCACCACCACATCCGGTCGCGGTTCGAACAAGCCTGCAACGAAAGCCGCCATCATGTAGGAGAGAAAGTCCAGGATCCGCCGGTAGGTGCCCGCGTTCGGCGCCATGTAAGTTTTCACCCGCACCACCCGGATTCCGTCCATCTGCTCGACTTGGTAGAGACGGTTTTTGTAGCCCGGATAGACCTTCCCCTCCGGAAAGTTCGGGGCACACGTGATCACGGTCACACGATGCCCCCAGCGTACCCAGTACACCGCTCGCTCGTAGACCCGCGAGGCCTGTGCGTTCCGCTCGGGCGGAAAGTTATCAGCAAGAAATAGAATGTCCATCGAGCAAGATTTTCACGATCCTTTCGGCAGCATGGCCGTCCCAGTATTCGGGGACCATGCCCCTCCGCATCCCGTTTTGTAAAATCTCGAGGGCAGCTGAGCGGATGCGCACCGGGTCATTACCTACCACCACGTTTGTTCCCAACTCGCAAGTGATCGGGCGCTCCGTATTCGGGCGCAGCGTCAGACATGGGATACCGAGAAACGTCGTCTCCTCCTGAATCCCGCCGCTATCGGTCATGACCAACCGGGCCCGAACCAGCAGACTCAGGAAACGTAGGTATCCCAAGGGCGGGGCCAATACCAGGTTTGGGTGCACTTGACGAGGCAAGTTTGGCGCCGTGCGGGGATGTACAGGGAATACAACCGGCAAGTGATCCGCTACCGCCCCCACCGCCTCGAGGATACGAGCCAACACTCCGGCATCGTCTACATTGCTCGGCCGGTGCAAGGTGAGTAAAGCAAAGCCGCCGGCTACAAGTCCCTCCGGCAAGGGCAACTGCCGGGCGCGCTCTAAATGGGTCACTAGCGAGTCAATCATGGTGTTACCCACCAGGTGAATGCGCTCGGCCGGCACGCCTTCGCGGAGCAGGTTCTGACTCGCGATGCGATCCGTGGTGAAAAGCAGATCTGCAATGGCATCCGTGCAAATGCGGTTGATCTCCTCCGGCATGGACAGATCGCCGGAGCGCAGGCCCGCCTCCACGTGCGCCACACGAATGCCGAGCTTCTTCGCCGTGATGGCGCAGGCCAGCGTCGAGTTGACGTCCCCTACCACTACGGTCCAGTCCGGCCGTTCGCGAATGCACACTTCCTCAAAGGCCACCATCACTCGGGCGGTTTGCACCGCGTGACTGGCCGACCCCACCCCGAGGTTGACGTCCGGCTCCGGAAGCCCCAAGTCACGGAAGAACTCTTCTGACATCTCCGCGTCGTAATGCTGACCCGTGTGCACCAAGCGTACTTCAACGTCGGGCGCCTTGCGGCGACGAGAAGCCCACCAAATCGGCGCCACCTTCATGAAGTTCGGCCGCGCCCCCGCCACTAAGAGGAATTTCACGGCAACGGGATTTCAGTCCGGAAACTGACCGGGCAGGGACCTTGGTACTTCCCGATCAATGTCCGGTTCGGTACAGCCCGATCAAAGCCGGGGTAAAAGTGGGTCTCCTGGAGCTCCTGTCTTAGACGGGCGTCGAAGCGAACCTCCACGGTGGCCGCGGGATGAAAGTGAAAGAAGACTTCGATCAGGTGAGTGCCGCGCCCCTCTAGGGAATCCGTCACGACCATACGATCGGGAAATAGTTCAACGCGGCGGCGGTGTGTGACCGGCTCCTTCAACCGGTGGTAACCGTTGTGTGCCGCCTCGGCCCAGGTGCGGTGATCGGTCCGCACATCCATGGGCCGCGCACGCCGCGCCACGCGGAACGCCTTCCATACTTCGGACTGATCGAGGCCATCTACCCGCACGGTGTTGTGTGCGGCGGTACCGCGCTGCCACTGCCGCTCCGGTCCTGGCTCGTAAGTCGAGATACCCGAGTTCACCAGCAGCCGGCACCCGCGATGCGATAGTTCGAACGATAGCGTGTCCGCATGCGCGTGCCCGGGCTGGTAGTCCGGCCCAATTGGCCCGGCATCAAACAACACGACCGTTGACTCGTTCTCTAATCGGATATAGCCGCTCTCCCCAAGCTCCACCCTCGCTGGCCGAATCCCCAGGCGCTGGCCGTACTCAAACAACAGGCGCGGCTCGGGCGCCACCCCAAAGGTAGTGTCGTTGAAAAATGGGATTTGACCGTCCGGATGCAACATCCGTTCCAGCCAGCCCAGCATCTTCGCCGCCACCGGCGACCAGTCCGGCAGCAACCCGGGATAGGCCCGGCCGAGGTTTACCAAGTCGAGCAGGTCTTCCAGAATCAGCGCGTGGTACATCGGGCTGCGCTCAAAATGTCCGCCGTCGGAGAGGATCTGTTCGGGAATCTCCCGTTCGAGTAACTCCAACCCGCTCCGCAGCCATTTGTCCCGCTCGAAGAAGCAGCCCGCGAACACCAGCGCTTTGGCGTTCGCGAACAGGTGATTGGCCAGCAGATGGAGCTCGAGCCGCCGGGAAAGCCACTCCGCCTGGGCGGCCAAGCTTTCCAGCATTTCCGGCCAGGCCTCACCGCCACTCAGCAGCCACTTGATCCAATTCACGACCCGCCGCGACAGCGGATAAGGATCCCAGGCGGGGCGGGTGCCGCGGGGGTTTTCCCGAATCCACCGGGCGATCAGTCCTGCCTCGGGAACCGCGTGGTAATGCAGCGTGTAGTCCTTCAACCGCGAAGGAACCAGCAACGCCGCTGGCTGGAAGCAGACCGCCTCGCACCAGCGCCCGCTCCTCGCGCGTAGCCCGGCCGAGACCGGCCGCCAGACGCGCGGCATTGCGCGCACAAGCCGGTGATAGATCTGCCCGAGCCTCAGATACCGGATCGTATCGAGCGCAACTCGCACGCCGCCGGCCGGCGGCGCGCCCGTGATAGAATAAAAGAGCCGATGAAAGCACCCGCCGCCAGCCGCCGCGCGAACTCCGGGAGTGACCGGCTTTACCGCCGCGCGCGCAAGAGCCTCCCCGTCACCGAGGAGGAAGCTCTCAACGCCATCTGTGACGCGCGGCTGAGAGAACAACGTCATCCTCTCCCTCGGCTCCTCAAGAAGCTGGCGCATGAGCTGGAGAAGTAGCTACGCCAGCTCGTTCGAAGCCGACCTTTTCCGGCTGCGTGGAGATATCCGCAAATGAGCCTTGGAAGCGATCCGAGAGGTCCTGGCCAACCCCTACCGCGGCAAGAAGCTCAAAGGACGGCCCAACCGTTTCTCGGTGCGCCTCGGGCGCGATTATCGTCTCGTTTACTCGGTGTATCGGCACGAACGCCTCATCGACTTCGAGTTCGTCGGCGACCGCAAGGAAGCCTATCGCTGGATGCGGCGCGAGTAGCGCTTCATCTGGCGATCTCCAGCGTCACCCGCGTCACCTCGATCGCTTCCTCTACGGGCACCGGGGACGGCCGCCCTTCCCGCACCGCCTGGAGGAACGCCTGCACCGCTGCGGCGTGCCCTTTGTCCTGCCGCCACAGCCGCATCCTCCGGAGGCCCGGCCAGCCGTAGCCGGTCAAGCGGCGGAAGTTGTCCAGCTGTAAGATGCGGCCCCCGCAGAACACTTCCAAGCGCTCCTTGGCAAACGACCGGTGCCCGTTGGCGAAATAGTGGACCGTCCCGGTGGAACCATCGGCGAAGACCAGCGCGATTGTGACCGTGTCCGCCGCCAGCCGCGTGGTCACCGTCGAGACGATCGGCGAGGCGGCCAAGAAACGCAGCAGGTCAATGAAGTGACATGCTTCCCCGATGATCCGTCCGCCGCCTCTCTCCGGATCCTGCGTCCAGTGATCGGCGGGGATCGCGCCCGCATTCACCGTCATGATCATCGCCTTCGGCTCACCCACCCGCCCGAGCAGCTCCTTGATCTTGCGAACATGCGGCGCAAAGCGGCGATTGAATCCAACCATCAGGATACGTCCGGAATCCCGCCAGGCGGCCTCAATCTCATCCAGCTCCGACCCTCGTAACGCTAGGGGCTTCTCCACGAAAACGTGCTTGCCGGCTCGCAATGCCTCACAGACCAGCGCGGCGTGGCTGTCGTGTCGGGTAGCGATGAAGACGGCGTCCACCTCGGGATCGCCAAATACGGACTCAGCCTTAGTGGAGGCGATCTCGGAGCCGAACTTTCGGGCCGCATGCACTGCGGCCACACCGCTCGAGTCTGCAACCACCTTGAGGCAAGCATCCGATTCCCGGAGGGCGGGCAAAAGCATCCTGAGGGCGTGCTGCCCCGCGCCCACCAGTCCCACGACCGGCCGTTCTCGACGCTCCCCGCGCCCTTGCGGCGGGCAGACTGAGATGGTGGTTTTCCTCAGCTCCTGTTCGGGCTTGTCCGGGTACTCCAGTAAGATCCCAAGATGTGGCTCGCCGCTCAGCAGCAGATGGTAGGCTTGCTCGGCTCGCTCGAACGGGAAACGGTGGGTGATCAGCGGAGCAGTATCCAGCTTGCCCTCCGCCATCAACTGAAGCACCGCCTCGAAATTGCGCTGCGCGGTCCAGCGAACGTAACCCAGCGGATAATCCTGCCCCTTCTCTTCGTACGCCGGATCATAACGCCCCGGTCCGTAGGAACAGGAGACCTGAAACGTGAGCTCCTTCTTGTAGAACTCGTCGCGGGACAGTTCCAACCCGGTCACTCCCACCAACACGATGCGGCCCCGCTTGCGGCAGATCTGGGCGGCCTGACGGGCCGGCTCGCTTGACTGGGTGGCCGCGCAGATCAGCACAGCATCCACCAGCTCGCCTTGCTTGAGGTTGGTCGCGCCGAAGAGCCGCGCCAGCTCGAGCCGTTCCGGATTAGGATCAAACCCCACGACGCGGCAGCCATGCGCACGCAGGATTTGCACCGCCAGTAAACCGATCAAGCCCAAGCCCATGACCGCGAAGGTTTCGCCGAGGGTAGGCGCAGTGTGCCGGATTCCTTGAAGAGCGATAGCTCCCAGCACGGTGAAGGCTGCCGCCTCGTCGCTTACCGGTTCGGGTATCTTGGCGCAAAGGTTCTTGGGCACGGAAACCACTTCGGCATGCGGGCCGTTAGATACGACGCGGTCCCCTCGGCGGAACTGCGTCACACCCTCGCCCACTTCGAGGACGACACCGGCGTTGGAATACCCCAGCGGAACCGGCTGATCAAGCTTTGCCCGCACTGCCTCGACGGTGGCCAACAACCCATCCGTGCGGATCTTCTCGAGCACCTGACGAACCTTGTCGGGCTGCTGCCTCGCCTTCTCGAGCCATCCCGCCCGCCCAAACTCCAGCAGCATCCGCTCGGTGCCGGATGAGATGAGGCTGACGCGGGAGCGCACCAAGCAGCTTTCCCTGCTCGGCACAGGGTAAGGTGTGTCCGCCGCGGACAACGTGCCGTCAGCCAGTCTGTGCACGAGTGCTTTCATAGTCGCCGGCAGACAACTCCACGCGACGCATATCCGGTGGACGCTCGGCTGGCGCCCTGACGTAGATCGCTAGGTCGGTATTTGCGATTTGGACAACCTCACGGGGCGGCAGGCAATCCAAGACGGCCCGCGTCACGTCATGGTAATCGCCGTAATTAGCGAATGCGTGCCAAATGACCGCTCCGCCCGGTCGCACCATCTTCAGGGCTTCCTCCGTGTCGTGCCGGACAGCGGTGTAATGCTTAAGCGCGTCCACAAACACCAGGTCCATCTGACCGTAATACGGCGAAAAGTCGAACACCCGTGAGTCCCCGTAAAGCTGCACGATTTTGTGCGCGACCTCACTTCCCCGGTAGTCCAGGCCCGTGATGCTCTCTTCAATCACTTTCTTGTCTGCCGGCGTCAGCTCCGCCGATGCCGCCGCCGCCGATTTGGACTCCGGCGGAAGATCCAGCGTGTAGATCACACAATGCTCCGGAGAGTTCAGAGCAAAGTTCAGCGTCGAACGTCCGCGGAATGTCCCAATTTCGAAAATCTTCCGGGGAGCGAGGACCTTCGTGATCAACGCAAGGTACAGCAGATCCTCCAGCGGCGTCCCGATTCCGCACGGCGGCAGGCACTCCAGAGTCACCCGGACTCTTTGCAACTCGGGAAAGATGTCCCAAAGGTCTTTGGCCGGCCACCGTGCGCCGCCGGCTAGGTACACATACTCGCGGAACATACGGTTGGGGAAGACACGCGCCATCCGTGGGTTCCGCAATAATAGCTTGAACAGAAGCCAGTTACCTGTTTCCAGCACAGCTCCCAACTGGCGGACGCGTTTATTTCGGAGGAAGAGCATGCGGGTAGGACCTTTGCTCGACTCGGGCTTCTGGGATCTCGGACACCACAAAGCGCAGCTTGCCCGACTGACTGCGCTCAATGCGATTTACGTACTCAATCTGAACGGAAACTTGCTCCCCCAGGCGAAGTGCGGTCTCAGCCAGTAATCTCCGCTCATCATCCGGACCGTAGCCCTCGCCTCGCACGATACGGTAAACAATCTCTCCGGGGCGCGCTTGATAAACCTGGGCCTCCCGGACGCGGACCATGTCCTTGAAGATATGGTCCATGCGTCCCACGCGCGTCCCGTCGCGCAAAATGACGTAATCTTCTTGCCGACCGTCTATCCGCTCCACCACTCGCCCGGGGCGCCCACACCCGCAACGCTCCTCGGAAAGAGTCACAATGTCTCCAGTGTCGTAGCGCACCAGCGGCGTCGCATAGGAGTTTGTTGAAAAAGCAGGTTCCGCAGCGAGATCTGGGGTCGGTCGCTACTTTTTTACTGGCTAACAGACCCCCAAGCCCAGCTCCA